>Ga0209342_10000439_pt1 | contig 47743 bp, 41 predicted proteins | sample RifCSP16_2_FD_184023 | JGI IMG/M metagenome (GOLD analysis project Ga0209342, IMG submission 184023) | Soil microbial communities from Rifle, Colorado - Rifle CSP2_sed 16_2 (SPAdes) (version 2) | ecosystem: Environmental > Terrestrial > Deep subsurface > Rock core/Sediment | place: Rifle...
TGACGCTCAGGCACTGGTTCGCCGACCGCGAGCGCGGCGCGTTCGGCTTCCACGCCGAGGACATTTCTCCCCGTTGAGGTATGCTTCTTTCCGGTGCGCGAACGCACCGGGATGGGCGGCGTGTCCCGTGTGGACTCAAGCCCATGATTCGAAAACGGCGTCGAGGACGTGGGGAGAGATCGCGATGAAAGCCAATGCACTGAAAAATTCGCTCCTGTTCCTGTTCCTGGTGCACGCGCCGCTGGCCGCGGCGGCCGAGCCGGCCAAGCTCGACGCAGGGAACACCGCTTGGATGATCACGGCGTCGGCGCTGGTCCTGTTCATGACGCTGCCGGGCCTCGCGCTGTTCTACGCCGGGCTGGTGCGCACGAAGAACGTGCTTTCCGTGCTCATGCAGTGCTTCGCCATCACCTGCGTCGTCACGCTGGCGTGGGTGGTGGTCGCCTACAGCGTCGCGTTCGGCGACGCGGGCGCGGCCAACGCGTGGTGGGGCGGGCTCGGGAAGTCCTTCCTTTCCGGCATCGAGGTGAAGACGGTCAAGGGCAGCGTTCCTGAAACCGTGTTCTCGATGTTCCAGCTCACCTTCGCCATCATCACGCCGGCGCTCGTCCTGGGCGCCTACGCGGAGCGCGTGAAGTTCTCCGGCATGCTCCTGTTCAGCCTGCTCTGGCTGCTGTTTGTCTACGCGCCGATCGCGCACTGGGTGTGGGGCGACGGCTGGCTGCAGAAGATGGGCCTCATGGACTTCGCGGGCGGCACGGTCGTGCACCTGAACGCGGGCGTGGCGTCGCTCGTGGCTGCGCTGGTGCTCGGCCGGCGCCAGGGCTTTCCGGATACCCCGATGCCGCCGCATAACATGACCATGGCCGTGACCGGCGCCTGCATGCTGTGGGTGGGCTGGTTCGGGTTCAACGCGGGCAGCGCGCTCGCGGCCGACGGCTCGGCGGGGATGGCGATGCTGGTGACGCAAATCGGCGCGGCGACGGCATCGCTCGTCTGGATGTTCTGCGAGTGGGTGCGCTTCGGCAAGCCCTCGGTTCTCGGAATCGTCACCGGCATGGTCGCCGGGCTGGGCACGATCACGCCCGCCTCGGGCTTCGTCGGGCCGATCGGCGCTCTCGTGATCGGCGCCGCCGCGGGCCTCGCGTGCTTCTTCGCCACCAACTTCATGAAGCGCTCGATGCGCGTGGACGATTCGCTCGACGTGCACCCGGTGCACGGGGTCGGCGGCGCGCTGGGCACGATGCTCACCGGCGTGTTCGCGGCGGGTTACTTCGGCGGCGCAGGCTATCCCGACGGCGTGACCATGGGCGGCCAGGTGCTGGTGCAGCTCGCCGGCGTATTGGCCGTTGCGGCGTGGTCCGGCGTGGTCACCTGGATCCTATTGAAAGTCAGCGCGGCGCTGGTCGGGCTGCGCGTGCAGCCGGAAGAGGAGACCGAAGGCCTCGACACCGTGCTGCACAACGAGAAAGGCTACAACCTGTAAAATCCGGCCGTGCAGCGCCGGGAGTTCATCAAGTTCTGCGCCGCCACGACCGCGGTCGGCGGCGCCCCGGCGCTCGCCGCCGATGCGCGCGCGCACTTCTACTCCCGTGCCAGACTGATCGACGGCGAGGGTGCGCCCATCAGGGCGAAGGAAGTGCCGGTCGAGCGCAACCTGATCTTTCTCTATCCCTACGCCTCGACCCCCTGCTTCCTGCTGAATCTGGGTCGGCCGGCGCAGGCCGCGGCGACGCTGCGCACCTCCGACAACGGACCCTACGAGTGGAGCGGCGGCGTCGGGCCGGGCCGCTCGATCGTCGCCTACTCGGCGATCTGCGCTCATCGCATGAGCTACCCGACGCGCGACATCAGCTTCATCAGCTACCGGAAGGAGAAAAGCGCGCGCAACCGGATCGGCAACGTGATCCACTGCTGCTCCGAGCACAGCCAGTACGACCCGGCCCGCGGCGCCCTGGTGGTCGCCGGTCCCGCCCGCCAGCCGCTCGCCGCGATCCTGCTCGAGCACGATGCCGCGAGCGACGGGCTGTATGCAGTGGGAACGCTCGGCGGGGAGATGTTCAACGAGTTCTTCGCCAAGTACGAGTTCCGGCTGGCGGTCGAGCATGGCGCCGACGCCCGCCAGGCGACCGGAGCGAGCTGCGTCGTGCACAAGCTCGAGAACTACTGCCGCCAGCAGGTGAAGTGCTGAGGTGATTCCCTGGCTGGAGCGGGGGGATGCGTTTCCTCCCCTCGAGCGTGCGCTGAGGAACCCGAACGGCCTGCTCGCCGCCGGAGCGGACCTCTCGCCGCGGCGTCTGCTCGAGGCCTACCGCCGCGGGATCTTTCCGTGGTACTCGGGCGAGGAGCCGATTCTGTGGTGGTCTCCCGATCCGCGCATGGTGCTCTATTGCGACGAGCTCAGGATGCCGCGCTCGCTCGCCAAGAGCGTGCGCAACAAGGGCTACGAGATCCGCGTCGATTCGGACTTTCCCGGGGTCCTGGAAGGCTGCGCCGCCCCGCGCAAGGGCGAGGCCGGAACCTGGCTGAACGCGCAGATGTGCAGGGCCTACCTGGCGCTGCACCGCGCGGGGCACGCGCACTGCTTCGAGTGCTGGCGCGCGGGCGCGCTGGTGGGCGGGCTCTACGGCGTCGCGATCGGCCGCATGTTCTACGGCGAGTCGATGTTCTCGCGCGCCACCGACGCCTCCAAGGTGGCGCTGGTCGCGCTGGTCGAGGAGCTGCGCGCTCGCGGCTTCCCGCTCGTCGATTGCCAGATGAAGACGCCGCTGCTCGCCTCGCTCGGCGCCCGCGAGGTTCCCCGCCGCGCGTTCTTGCGCGAGCTGGCGGCATTGGTAAACTACGACGAGCCGCCCGGCGCGTGGCGCCGCAACCCGGAGGATTGACAGGGTTCACGCATGTCGAAACTGAACGACCTGCCGCATGCGGTCCTGCAGTTCTACGTCACCGCGCCCTACCCGTGCAGCTACCTGCCCGATCGCATGGCGCGCTCGCAGGTCGCCACTCCGAGCCACCTGATCAACACCGGGCTGTACGGCGAGCTCGTCGAGGCGGGCTTCCGGCGCAGCGGCATCTTCACTTACCGGCCGCATTGCGACAGCTGCCGCGCCTGCGTCCCGGTGCGCATCCCGGTAGCCGAGTTCGTGGCGAGCCGCTCGCAGCGCCGCGCCTGGAAGCAGCACGCGGGGCTCACCGCGCACGCGCAGCCGCTCAAGTTCCGGCTCGAGCATTACGCGCTTTACCTGCGCTACCAGTCCAGGCGCCATTCCGGCGGCGGCATGGACAACGACAGCCGCGACCAGTATTCGCACTTCCTGCTGCAAAGCCGCGTGGACACGCGGCTCGTCGAGTTCCGCGACGCGGGCCAGCTCGTCATGGTCTCGATCGTGGACTACCTGCCCGACGGGCTGTCCTCGGTCTACACCTTCTTCGAGCCCGAGCGCCGCATCGCGAGCTTCGGCACCTACAACGTGCTGTGGCAGATCGACGCGTGCCGCGCGCTCGGCCTGTCGTATCTCTACCTCGGCTACTGGATCAAGGAGTCGGCGAAGATGGCCTACAAGTCGAGGTTCGAGCCGATCGAGGGATTCGCCGGCGGCGCCTGGAGGCGGCTCGGCCCCCGCGAGATCGAATAGATGCTGTATGCGGCCGCGCGTCCGCTCCTTTTCGCCCTAGAGCCCGAAACCGCGCATCGCCTGACGCTGCGGCTTGCCGGGCTGTACGGGCTGGTGGCGCCGCGGGTGCCCGCGGTCCCGGTGCGCGCCATGGGCCTGGAATTCCCCAATCCGGTCGGCCTCGCAGCAGGCCTGGACAAGAATGGCGAGCACATCGATGCGCTCGCCAAGCTCGGCTTCGGCTTCATCGAGGTGGGCACGGTGACGCCGCGCCCGCAGGCCGGCAACCCGAAGCCGCGCCTGTTCCGGCTGCCCCGGTCGAGCGCGCTCATCAACCGCCTCGGCTTCAACAACGTCGGCGTGGAGCAGCTGGTCGCGAACCTCGGCTGCGTCAGTTGGCGCGGGATCCTCGGCGTCAACATCGGAAGGAATTTCGATACGCCGGCCGAGCGCTCGGACGAGGATTACGCGACCTGCCTGGAGCGCGTTTACGCGCGCGCGCGCTATGTCACCGTGAATGTCTCCTCGCCGAATACGCCGGACCTGAGAGACCTGCAGCAGGAACGCAATCTCAACCACTTGCTGTCACGGCTCGCCGCCCTGCGCGAGCGGCTCGCCGACCGCCACGGCAGGCGCGTGCCGTTGGCGCTGAAAGTCGCGCCGGACCTGGACGACGCGCAAATCCAGGGCATTGCCGACGCGGTGCGTCGCCACCGCATCGACGCGGTGATCGCGACCAACACCTCGATCGGGCGCGAAGGCGTCGCGGGCGAGCCGCACGCGGCAGAAGCCGGCGGGCTGTCCGGGTCGCCGATCCGCGCGCTCGCGACCCGCACCCTCGCCTCGTTCGCCTCGCGGCTGAAGGGTGAAGTCGCCCTGATCGGCGCCGGCGGCATCATGTCGGGTGCCGACGCGCGAGAAAAATATCTGGCCGGAGCCTCGCTGGTGCAGCTCTACACCGGGCTGGTCTACCGCGGTCCCGGCCTGATCGCCGAATGCGCGTCGGCAGTTCCCGGCCATGAAGCGTGACGCCGTCGCGCTGATCGACGAGCCGCGCTGCATCGGCTGCACGCTGTGCATCGAGGCCTGCCCGGTGGACGCCATCGTCGGCGCGAGCGGGCTCATGCACACCGTGGTCGAGCCCTGGTGCATCGGCTGCGGCCTGTGCCTGCCTCCCTGCCCGGTCGACTGCATCGACATGGCTCCGGCCGCCGAACGCTGGTCCGCCGCCCTCGCGCGCGCGGCGCAGGAACGCCATCGCGCGCGCGCCGAGCGGCGGGCGCGCTCGCGCGCCGCGCCGCGGGCGCGGCAACGAGCCGAGCGGCGGGCGGTGCTCGCGGCGGCGCTCGAGCGCAAGCGCGGCCGATGAATCCCGCGAAGCGCCGCGCGATCTTCGAGCGGCTGGGCGCAGCCAATCCGAGCCCGACCACGGAGCTCGTCTACCGCACGCCCTACGAGCTGCTGGTCGCGGTGGTGCTCTCCGCGCAGGCGACCGACAAGTCGGTGAACGCGGCGACGGCGAAGCTCTTTTCCATCGCGAGCACCGCTCAGACGATGCTCGACCTCGGCGTCGAGCGCCTCGAGCAACACATCCGCACGATCGGCCTGTACCGCAACAAGGCGAAGAACGTGATCGCGCTGTCGAAGATCCTCGTCGACCAGCACGGCGGCGAGGTGCCGGCCGCGCGCGAGGCGCTCGAAGCGCTGCCGGGGGTCGGGCGCAAGACCGCGAACGTGGTGCTCAACACTGCGTTCGGGCAACCGACGGTGGCCGTGGATACGCACATCTTTCGCGTCGCCAACCGCTCCGGGCTCGCGCCGGGCAAGGACCCGCGCGAAGTCGAGGACCGGCTGCTGAAATTCACGCCGCCCGAGTTTCTGAAGGACGCGCACCACTGGCTGATCCTGCACGGGCGCTACGTGTGTACTGCGCGCAAGCCGAAGTGCCCGCAGTGCCTGATCCGCGACCTGTGCGAGTTCAGGGGGAAGACGAAGGGTGTTCCAGCCGACGCGTGAGCAGGCGCGCGGGCTGTTCTTCGAGGCCTGGCGCAAGTACCGGGCCGGCGAGCCCCTGGCCGGGATGGAAGCGCTCGCGCTCGACGTGATCCTGCTCCATCCGGAGTACCACGCCGTGCTCGGCGAGCCCGAGCGCTATCGCGATCGCGAGTACTTTCCCGAGCTGGGCGAGACCAACCCGTTTCTGCACATGAGCCTGCACGTGGCGCTGGAGGAGCAGCTTTCGATCGACCAGCCGCCCGGCATTGCCGCCCTGTTGCGCGCGCTCGCCGAGCGCCGCGGCGACCGGCACGACGCGTTGCACCAGGCGATCGAATGCCTGGCGGAGACGGTGTGGCGGGCGCAGCGCGAAGGCGCGGCGCCGGACGCGAGCGCCTATCTGGATTGCCTCAGGAACAGAGGCGCAGGCTAGCGCTGGCTGCGCAGCTGGGACCGGAACCTCCTTGCCCCCTCAAGCTAGAATGCGGTTTTGTCCGATCGGGAACCCGGCATGCGCTTCAACGGCTCGCCCACCTACGTCTCCACCGACGACCTGACGCTCGCGGTCAACGCCGCGATCGCGCTGCAGCGGCCGCTGCTGGTGAAGGGCGAGCCGGGCACCGGCAAGACCATGCTCGCGATCGAGGTGGCGCAAGCCCTCGGAGTGCCGCTCCTCGAGTGGCACATCAAGTCCACCACCAAGGCGCAGCAGGGCCTGTACGAGTACGACGCGGTATCGCGCCTGCGCGACTCGCAGCTCGGCGACGAGCGCGTGCACGACATCCACAACTACATCGTGCGCGGCATGCTGTGGCAGGCGTTCACCGCCGACACGCCCACGGTGCTGCTGATCGACGAGATCGACAAGGCGGACATCGAGTTTCCCAACGACCTGCTGAGGGAACTGGACCGCATGGAGTTCTACGTCTACGAGACGAAGGAGCTGGTGAAGGCCAGGCACCGGCCGATCGTGTTCATCACCTCGAACAACGAAAAGGAGCTGCCCGACGCCTTCCTGCGGCGCTGCTTCTTCCACTACATCCGCTTCCCCGACAAGGAAACGATGGAGAGAATCGTCGGTGTGCACTTCCCGGCGCTGAAGAAGTCGCTGCTGCGCGAGGCGATGGAAGTGTTCTTCGAGGTGCGCGAGGTGCCGGGGCTGAAGAAGAAGCCTTCGACCTCCGAGCTGCTCGACTGGCTGAAGCTGCTGCTCGCCGAGGACATCCCGCCCGACGCTCTGCGCTCGAAGGACCGCAAGACCATCATCCCGCCGCTGCACGGTGCGCTGCTCAAGAACGAGCAGGACGTGCACCTGTTCGAGCGGCTGGTGTTCATGACGCGCGCCAAGGGCGCGTAGCTTTCCGCTTACGCGGCGTCGCGCTCGGCGCGGCGCCGCTCGTTCTCCTTCAGGTGCCGCTTGCGCAGCCGGATCGAGCGCGGCGTGATCTCCACCAGCTCGTCGTCGGCGATGAACTCGACCGCCGACTCGAGCGTCAGCGCGATCGGCGGCGTGAGGTCGATGTGCTCGTCCTTGCCCGCGGCGCGGATGTTGGTGAGCTTCTTCTCGCGGATCGGGTTCACCGCCAGGTCGTTGTCGCGGCTGTGGATGCCGACGATCATGCCCTCGTACACCGGGTCGCCGGGGGTGACGAACATGCGGCCGCGCTCCTGCAGCTTCCACAGCGCGTAGGCCACCGCCCTGCCGTCGTCCTGCGACACCAGCACGCCGTTCCTGCGCTCGGCGATCTCCCCGGCGAGCGGCGCGTAGTCGTCGAACACGTGGCTCATGATCCCGGTGCCGCGCGTCAGCGTCATGAATTCGCCCTGCACGCCGATCAGCCCGCGCGCCGGGATGCGGTATTCGAGGCGCACCCGCCCCTGCCCGTCCGGATGCATCTCGCTCAGCTCGCCGCGCCTGCGGCCGAGCTCCTCCATCACCGCGCCCTGGTGCTGCTCCTCGACGTCGACGCTCAGCATCTCGTAGGGCTCGCAGCGCGCGCCGCCGATCTCCCGCAGCACCACGCGCGGGCGCGACACCGCCAGCTCGTAGCCTTCGCGGCGCATGTTCTCCAGCAGGATCGTGAGGTGCAGCTCGCCGCGTCCCGAGACCAGGAACACGTCGGCGTCCGCCGTGTCCTCCACGCGCAGCGCCACGTTGCTCATGCACTCGCGCTCGAGCCGCTCCCGGATCTGCCGGCTGGTGACGTACCTGCCCTCGCGCCCGGCGAGCGGCGAGCTGTTGACCTGGAAATTCATGGTCAGCGTGGGCTCGTCGACCTGCAGCAGCGCCAGCGCCTCGGGGTGATCCGGGTCGCACAGGGTGACGCCGATGCCGATGTCCTCCACGCCGTTCACCAGCACGATGTCGCCGGCCTGCGCCTCGGCGACCACCTGGCGCTCGAGGCCTTCGAAGGCCAGCACCTGGTTCACTTTTCCGGGAACCGGGATCGCGCCCGGACCGCGCATCAGCGCCACCGGCTGGCCGCTGCGGATGCGGCCGCGCTGCACCCGGCCGATGCCGATGCGCCCGACGTAGCTGGAATAGTCGAGCGAGCAGATCTGCAGCTGCAGCGGGCCGTCGGGATCGGCGGCGCGCACCGGGATGTGCGCCAGGATCGCCTCGAACAGCGGGCGCATGTCGGGGCCGGGCCGCGCGGGATCGAAGGCGGGGTCCAGCGTCGCCCAGCCCTGCAGCGCGGACGCGTAGACCACGGGAAAGTCGAGCTGCTGCTCGCTCGCGCCCAGCTTGTCGAACAGCTCGAAGGTCTGGTTGACGACCCATTGCGCCCGCGCCCCCGGCCGGTCGATCTTGTTCACGATGACGATCGGCTTGAGGCCCTGGGCGAGCGCCTTGCGGGTCACGAAGCGCGTCTGCGGCATCGGGCCTTCGACGGCATCGACCAGCAGCAGCACCCCGTCCACCATCGACAGCACGCGTTCGACCTCTCCGCCGAAATCGGCATGCCCGGGCGTGTCCACGATGTTGATGTGGGTGTCCCGGTAGCGCACCGCGCAGTTCTTGGCGAGGATGGTGATGCCGCGCTCGCGCTCGAGGTCGTTCGAGTCCATCACGCGCTCCTGCACCTGCTGGTGGGCGGCGAAGGTGCCCGACTGCTGCAGCAGCTTGTCGACCAGCGTGGTCTTGCCGTGGTCGACGTGGGCGATGATGGCGAGGTTGCGTAGTGCGCGCGGCATGAAAGGCCGCGCATTGTACTGCGGTTGCCCTGCCGCGGAGATGACGGTATGTTGAGCGATCGAGGCATCCGGTGCTGATCGACTTCTTCCTCAAGCTGAAAAGCCACAAGCTGCCGGTCTCCATCAAGGAGTACCTGACGCTCCTCGAGGCGATGGACAAGGGCGTGATCGGGCCGTCGGTGGACGATTTCTACTACCTCTCCCGCGCCGCGCTGGTGAAGGACGAGGCGAACTACGACAAGTTCGACCGTGCGTTTGCCGAGTTCTGGCAGGGCGTCGAGACGATTCCCGGCATCGAGGCGAAGATCCCGCTCGAATGGCTGCTCAAGCAGGTCGAGTTGAATCTGACCGAGGAGGAAAAAAAACAGATCGAGGCGCTCGGCGGCTGGGAGAAGCTGATGGAGACGCTGAAAAAACGGCTGGAGGAGCAGAAAGGGCGCCACCAGGGCGGCTCGAAGTGGATCGGCACCGGCGGCACCTCGCCGTTCGGCGCCTACGGCTACAACCCCGAGGGCATTCGCATCGGGCAGGACCGCTCGCGCAATCGCAGCGCGGTGAAGGTCTGGGACCAACGCGAGTACCGCAACCTGGACGACTCGGTCGAGCTCGGCACGCGCAACATCAAGGTGGCGCTGCGCAGGCTGCGCAGGTTCGCGCGCGAGGGCGCGCCCGAGGAGTTCGACCTCGACACCACCATCGACTCCACGGCGCGCAAGGCCTACCTCGACATCCACATGCGGCCCGAGCGCCGCAATACCATCAAGGTGCTGATGTTCATGGACATCGGCGGCACCATGGACGACCACATCAAGCTCGCCGAGGAGCTGTTCTCGGCGGCCAAGACCGAGTTCAAGCACCTGGAATTCTTCTATTTCCACAACTGCCTGTACGACTTCGTGTGGAAGGACAACCGGCGCCGGCACGCCGAGCGCACGCGCACCTGGGACCTGCTGCACAAGTACGGGCACGACTACAAGGTGATCTTCGTCGGCGACGCGACCATGAGCCCCTACGAGATCCTGCAGCCCGGCGGCTCGATCGAGTACTTCAACGACGAGCCCGGCGCGGTGTGGCTGAAGCGCGTGACCGACGTGTACTCGAAATGCGTGTGGCTGAACCCCGAGCCCGAGGAGATCTGGCCCTACCGCCAGTCTATCCAGGTGATGAAGGAGCTGATGAACGGGCGGATGTACCCGACCACGCTCGAGGGGCTGGAGCGGGCGATGCGGGTGCTGGCGAAGTAGCTACGCGTTGTCCCACGATTTCATCATCATCGGCGCCGGCCACAATGGCCTCGCCTGCGCGGCGTACCTTGCGAAGGCGGGCGCCAAGGTTCTGGTTCTGGAGCGCAGCATGCGCGTGGGCGGCGGGTGCCACACCGCGGAAGCAACGCTGCCGGGATTCAAACATAATATTTGCTCCGTCGTTCACACCCACATCCCCACCAGCCCGGTCTACCGCGACCTGGAGCTCGAGCGTCATGGCGTGAGGTACGTTTACCCGGAGCACCTCCGCGGCACCATCTTCCCCGACCACAAGAGCATCGTGATGTACCGGGAGCCGGAGAGAATGGCCGCCGAGCTGGGCAAGTTCTCGGCCAGGGATGCCCGAACCTTCACGAAGCTGGTTGAAGACTACGGCGAATTCATCGAATCGACCTACCTCCCGTTGATGTATTCGCCGCCGCTGCCTCCTTCGCTGCAGAGCGCCGAATTGGAGAAATCCGAGGAAGGCAGGACGCTTCTCCAGTGGCAGGCGAGCACGCCGGTGCAACTGCTCGACGAGCTGTTCGAAGCCGAGGAGGTGAAAGTTCACTTCCTCTCGAGGCTGACCGTGCTGGGATTCGCCCCCGATCAATTCGGACAGGGATGGATCTGCCTCTTCCGCATCCTCAAAGCCGAGGCTCCCATCTGTGTGGGAGGCTCCCAACAACTGGCGCAGGGGCTGAGAAGCGTCGTGGAAGCGCACGGAGGCGTCGTTCAGACCGAGATGGAGGTGAAGCGAATCCTCTTGCGCGGCAACAGGGCCACAGGGATAGAACTGAAGGATGGGACACGAGCCGAAGCCGCGAAGGCCGTGGTCACCAACGTCGAACCGAAGAAGAGCTTCCTGGGGATGGTTGGAGAAGAGCTCCTGCCGCCCTCCTTTGCCGCTCGAGTCAGGAACTATCATTCGCGCGGGCGCTCGCTCTTCGTCCTGCACCTGGCGCTTTCGGAGCCGCCGCAGTACCGGGCCGCCGCGCACAACCCGCCGGTGAACGTCGCGTTCAGCCAGGAAATGTTCGGGGGAAGCGTAGAGGAGCAGGTTCGCGCCTACCAGGAAATCGCCATGGGCAGGCCTCCCCGGAAGGAGATGCTGCAGATCACCCTGCCCACGCTGTTCGATCCCTCCCAGGCTCCCGCAGGCAAGCACACGGCGGTCGTCTGGCAGTACGCACCGTACGGGGTAGAGCCCGAGGGACCCGGTGGATGGAAGAAACTGAGAGAGGAATATGCCGCGCACCTCCTCGACCTCTGGAGGTCCTACGCTCCGAACATGTCGAGGGACAAGATCCTGGCCATGGCGATTCAGGATCCGACCGATACGGAGCGGCATAACGACAACTTCGTGAATGGAGTCGATGTCGTGGGAGACATGACTCCCGACCAGATGGGATATTTCAGACCCTTCGCCGGCTGGTCCGGCTACAGAACGCCTGTTGAAGGCCTTTACATGTGCGGCGGCTACTGTCATCCGGGCGGAGGGGTGCATGCGGGGGCGGGGCATAACGCTGCCGCCGTGATCGTGGAGGATTTCAAGCTCAAGAAGTGGTGGGACTGATGCCTCAACGCGAGGCGAGGTTCGCTGTGAACGCCCCGCCCGACGAATTGTGGAGATTCATTCGCGACTTTCAGTCCTTGTGCACCTGTATTCCCGGAGTGGAGCGCATCAGCCTGGTGGACGACAGGACCGCCGAGTTGACGGTGAAGGAAAAAGTCGGTGTCGTGCCCTTGATTCTGACTCTGACGGCGCGCATCGACTCAGAGGAGCCGCCGCACAGGCTTCATGCCACCGCAAGGGCCGAGCATTTGACCATGGCGATCGATGTCACATTGCAGGGAACCACGTCAGGGACCGAGCTGCTCGCTCTGTTCGACGTAAAAGGCGAGGGGCAGCTCAAACCGATCGTCGATCGCTTGTTCGAGCGCAGAGCGACCGAGCGAGCCGCCCAGTTCGCCGACAGTCTTGAGAAACGCTTCGGTGCCGTTTCGTCGGGAAACGCTCCGGCGCAATTTCGCGGTGGTCCTTTTCCGGTGCGAGACCGCGTCGGGCGGATCCACCGATGGCTCGACCGGCTGTGGCGGCGCCTTCTGGGGCAGTTCACGCCGCGGGCCTAGCGCCCCGGCCTGCGCGGCAGCCCCTCCCGCATTCGTCGGTATACTCGAGCGGATGATCCTGCTGTCGCCGGGCGGCACCAGCGTTCAGCGAGGCGAGCGGCCCGGCTCGACGCTCGTCGTCGGCACCACCGAGGGCGTGTTCGTTTTCGAGCGCTCCGGCGCGAAGCAGTGGTCGCTGCGCCACCGCGCGCTGGAAGGCAGCTTCGTGAGCGCCCTCACGCGGCTCAAGGACGGTGCGCTGATCGCGGGGACGCACGGCCTCGGGGTCGCCAAGAGCGACGACGGCGGGACAAGCTGGCGCCTCGTCAATTCCGGCCTCACGCATTTCGACGTCTGGGTGGTCAAGGCCGAGCGCCTCGGGGGCCGGGAGCGGCTATTCGCCGGAACGCTTCCCGCGCATCTCTTCGTGAGCGACGACGGCGGCGCGAGCTGGACCGAGCTCGCCGCCCTCACCAGGGTGCCGAGCGCGCCGCGCTGGTCGTTTCCGCCGCCGCCGCATCAAGCTCACGTGCTCGATGTCGCCGTGCACGGAAAATCGCTGTACGTCGGCATCGAGGTCGGCGCGCTGCTGCGCTCCGACGACGCCGGCGCCACGTTCGTCGAGCTGCCGGTGAATCCCGATGCGAGCGAAGTGGATATCCATCGCCTCGCGCTGCATCCGAAGCGCCCGCAGCGGATCATCGCCGCGACCGGCTGGGGAATGATCGCGAGCGAGGACGGCGGCGACAGCTGGCGCGGCAGTGGGAAGCTTCCCGGAATCGACTATCCGATCCCGCTGGTGGCCCACCCGGACGACCCGGACCTGCTGTTCGTCGCCGGCGGCGAGGGCTGGCCGCCGAACTGGTACCGCATCGGCCGCTCGCGCGCCAAGGTCGCGCGCAGCCGCGACGGCGGGAAGACGTGGCAGCGACTGCTCGGCGGCCTTCCCGACGGGCAGCGCGCAAATTACGGCGGTCTCGCGCTCGACGCGTGGGACGGCGGCTTCGCGGTCTATGCCGCCGACACCGACGGCCAGATCTACGAGAGCGCGGACGGCGGCGAGCGCTGGAGCGTGGTTGCCGAAGCGGCGCCGGTCTCCAAGGGCGAGCAGTACCGCGGCCTCGCCAAGGGCCGCCCGGCGCTTGTTGGGACGGATTCCCTAGTATTCTCCGAGGCGGGGCAGAGGCGCATCGACAGCGCGGTGATGTAGCATCGCCCAAGGAGGAGGAACTCGATGTACACGGCGACGGCGGGGGTCGTTCTCCCCACCACCATCATCGGCTCGCTGCCGCGTCCCGGCTGGTACACGGAGAACCTCGGCCGGCGCAATTTCCGCGAGGCGATGGTCGATCGGACCTATCGCGAGCAGTACCTGGACGCCTGCTCGACCTTCCTGCGCGACCAGGAAGTCGCCGGCCTGGACATCGTCACCGACGGCGATTGCCGCTTCGACGCCGACGTCGGCGGGCACAACTGGTTTTCCTACGCTCCGTTGAGGATGGACGGCTTCGCCGGGGCGTACGCCTACCGCAAGGAAGGGGGCCGCGCGGGCGTGGTGCATCCGCGCGGCCACATCCTGCACGACATCCTGGAGGCGCGCGTCATGCCGGATCTGGTGGGGCCGGTCGGGCGCGGCACGCTGCAATACACCTCGATCTGGAAGGCGGCGCAGCGGCTCACCCCGCGGCCGGTGAAGTTCGGCACCATCACCGCGGAGCTGATCGCGATGGCGGTGCGCGACCTGCACTACAAGGATCTTCGCGAGGCGATCCTCGCGGTCGCCGAGGCGCTGAACGCCGAGCTCACCGACCTCGTCGCGGCCGGCTGCCGGGTGATCCAGATGGAAGAGCCGCAGATCCACCTGCTCGCCGCCAAGGGGCTGGTGGACGACGTCCTCAACCCGGGGTTCATGGTCGAGGTGTTCAACAACACCGTGCGCGGGCTGAGAGGCAAGGCCGAGATCTGGTGCCACACCTGCTGGGGCAATCCCGGCGCGCAGCGCCTGTTCAGCACGCAGCCGAGCTACGCGCCGGCGATCGAGCCGCTCAGCCGGGTCGATGCCGACGTGCTCACCTTCGAGACTTGCAGCTCGGGCGGCATGGACCTCGAAGCCATCGGCCGCGGCATCAAGGAAAAGAAAGTCTGCATCGGCGTGGTGGACCACCATATCCTGCAGGTCGAGACGCCGCAGCAGGTCGCCGATCTCGTGCGCAAGGCGCTCAAGCACATCCCGCAGGAGCGGCTGGTGATCGGCTCGGACTGCGGCATGGGCCGCGAGGGCATGAGCCGGCGCCACGCGTTCCACAAGATGGTGTCGATCGTGCAGGGCACGAACCTCGTGCGCCGCGAGCTCGGGCTTCCCGAGGCCGCGTGCCTCGCCGCGGACGAGCGCTATTCGCTGGTGGAGAACCGTTAACGCCTGAGGAGGAGGGAAACATGAAGACCAGATCCGTAGTCGCGACCGCGATCCTTGCCGCGCTGGCGCTGCCGGCGGCGGCGGCGGAATACAAGATGACCATCGGCTCGAGCCACCCGCCGGTGCTGCCGTGGACCATACCGCTCAGGGACCTGGTGGTGCCGATATCAAACAAGGTGCTCAAGGACCTGGGCATTCCCGACACGATCCGCTGGACCGAGGCCTACGCCGGGGCGCTGTACGACTTCAACAACACGCTGGAAGGCGTCGGCGACGGCCTGGCCGACATCGGCTGGGTCGGCTCGCTGTGGGAGCCGGCGAAGCAGCCGCTGCAGAACGTCGCCTACTACTCGCCGTTCGTCACCGGCGACTTCCGCGCGCTGATGGACGTGCAGGACTCCTTGATGGACAGAGTCCCGGCGTTCGCCGCGGAGTGGACCAAGCACAACACCGTGTACCTCGGCGCGCAGGTCGCGGACACCTATCACCTGGTCACCAAGTTCCCGGTCACCAGGCTCGAGGACCTGAAGGGCAAGAAGCTGATCGGCGCAGGCGCCATCGCGAGCCGCGTGCAGGGCACCGGCGCGACCTCGGTGGACGCGGGGCTGCCGGTGTTCTACAACATGCTGCAGACCGGGGTGGCCGACGGCGCGGTGATCCTGATTACCGGCGTCATTCCGTTCAAGCTGCACGAGGTCGCGCCGTACATCACCAAGGTCGATCTGGGCGCGGTGTTCTCGGGCGCGCTGGCGATGAACAAGAAGACCTTCGATGCGCTGCCGCCGCACATGAAGGTGCTGTTCAGGATGCTCGGCCGCGAGTACGCGCTGCGCGTCGCCGAGCTGGTGGCGCAGCGCGAAGCCGGCTCCTGGGCCGCCCTTTCCAAGATGCCCAACGTCAAGATCTCCGAGCTGCCGCAAGCCGAGCGCGTCAAGTGGGCGAACGCCATTCCCGACGTGGCGGGCGACTGGGCCAAGCGCAACGGCGAGCCCGGGCGCCAGGTGCTGAAAATCTTCATGGAGGAAGCGCGCAAGCGCGGCGCCAAGCCGCTGCGCGACTGGGACAAGGGGCTCTGAGCCCTTCCCGGTCGACATGACCACCCCCGGCGCGGTGCCGGTCGGCGCGCCGGCGGCGGGGCTCTTCGCGCGCGCCGCGCGCGGCCTCGCCGCGCTCGAGCTCGGGATGAACAGCGTCGGTACGCTGTGGATCTTCGCCCTGATGTTCCTGATCTGCGGCGACGTCGCCGGTCGCTATCTCTTCAACTCGCCCATCCAGGGCACCGCCGAGCTGGTCGGCTATTCGATCGTCACCGCGGTGTTCCTGCAGATGGCGAGCACCCTGCACGCCGGCAGGTTCACCCGGGTCGAGCTGCTGATCGAGCCGATGGAGGCGACGCGGCCGGCGGCGGCCCACTCGTTCAGCACGTTGTTCAACCTGCTCGGGGCGGCGGTGTTCGGCGTCATCGTCTGGGGCACCTGGCCCAAGCTCGAGCACGCCTGGACGACCGACGAGATCACCGGCACGCCCGGCGTGTTCACCTTCCGCATCTGGCCGTTCATCGCCGTCATCGTAGGCGGCGCCGCGGTCACCGCCATCGAGTTCGCGATTCGATGCGTCGGCTCGCTGCAGCGCGCTGCGGCCGCCTGGCTGCGCCCGGCCCCGGGCGAGCGCTCCGGATGGCCGCCGATCGCGGTCGCGGCGGCCCTGCTCGCCGCGGCGGCCGCGGTGCCGGCTCTCGGCCTGAGCAATCTCCAGGTCGGCGTGTTCGGCGTGGTGTGCATGGTGTTCCTGCTGCTCACCGGGCTGCCGATCGGCCTGGTGATGATCGTCACCGGCCTCGCCGGCATCTGGCTGATCCGCAGCGACCCGTCGCTCGGCATGCGCACTCTGTCGCAGAGCTCGACCGAGTACCTCAACAACTATTTCTTCGGCGTCGTGCCGCTGTACGTTCTGATGGGGCTCCTGGTCAGCGTCTCCGATATCGGCAAGGACACCTTCACCGTCGCGCGCTGGCTGCTGCGGCGGGTGAAGGGCGGGCTGGGCATTGCGACCGTGGCGGCGAACGCCATGTTCGCCGCGGTGACCGGCTCGTCCATCGCTTCGGCCGCGGTGTTCACCAAGATCGCCACGCCCGAGATGCTGCGCCACGGCTACACGCCGCGCTTCTCCGTGGGCGTGGTGGCGGGCTCATCCGTGCTCGGCATGCTGATCCCGCCGAGCCTGCTGTTCATCGTGTACGGCTTCCTCGCCGAGGAATCAGTCGGCCACCTGTTTCTCGCCGGCATCGTGCCGGGCCTGATCCTGGCCACGGCGATGTCGATCATGATCGTGCTGCTCGCGACCTGGTGGCCGGCCTACGTCGGCGGCAAGCCGTCCGACGAGCGGGAGTCTCCCGAAACCGTGCGCAGCGCAGCGCTCAAGGTCGCGCCGGTCCTGGCGCTCATCTTCATCGTGCTGGGCGGGATCTACGGCGGAATCTTCACCCCTACCGAATCCGCCGCGGCGGGGGCGCTCGGTGCGCTGGTCATCACGCTCGCGCGCCGCAAGCTCACCTGGCGCATCCTCTGGGAGACGATGGTCGAGACCGGCTACGTCACGGTCGCGATCCTGTTCCTGATCCTCGGCGCGCGCGTGTTCTCGGTGATGCTCGCCATGTCGGGACTGCCGCAGCAACTGAGCGCGCTCGCCGCGGGAGCGGGCCTGGGCCTGTACGGCTTCACGCTGATCAGCGTCGCCCTGATCATCGTGCTCGGCTGCTTCATCGATTCGATCTCGATCATGGTGGTCACCCTGCCCTTCATCCTGCCGGTCGTCAAGGCGCTCGGCGGCGATCTCGTCTGGTTCGGCGTGGTGGCGGTGGTGGCGATCGAGATCGGGCTGCTCTCGCCGCCCTTCGGCATCGCGGTCTACGTGGTCAAATCCACGCTCGACGACCAGCGCATCACGCTGCACGAAATCTTCGCCGGCGCCTTCCCGTTCGTGATCGTGATGGCGCTGGTGATGCTGCTGCTCGTGTTCGTGCCGGGCGTGAGCCTGATGTTCCGGTAGTCACTTCAGGTTCTTCGCCAGAAACTCCATCGTGCGCTGCCAGGCGACCTCGGCCGACTTCGGCTCGTACTCGGCGATCGGCAGCGCCCCGGCGCCCGCGCGCTCCTCGTTGGCGAACGCGTGCTTCGCCTTGTAGCGGTGAAATTCGAACTTCACCTGGGCGTCGCGGAATTTCTTTTCCAGCGTATCGACGTTGGCGATCGGAAACGGCGTGTCGTCGATCGCGAAGTGCCCGAGCACCGGCGCCTTCACCTTGGCTGCGTCCACGTACTCGAGCGGCGGGTAGCCGTACCAGATGACCGCCGCGTCCGCCTCCGGCACGTTCACCGCCGAGAGGACCGTGAGCGCCCCGCCCATGCAAAAGCCGGTGACCCCGACCTTCCTGCTCTTGCCCTTCAGGTACTGGACCGCGCCGCGTACGTCCTGCCCGGCGGCGTCGCCGAAATTCAGCCCCTGCATCAGGTGCTCGGCTTCCTTGGCGTCCACGGTGGCCTTGCCGCGGTACAGGTCGGGAACCAGCGCCCGGTAGCCCGCCTTGGCGAGCCGGTCGGCCACGCCCTTGATCTGGTCGTTGAGGCCCCACCACTCCTGGATCACCACCATGCCCGGCGCGGCGCTGCCCGCCGCCGGCTCGGCGTAATAGCCCGAAACTTCCTTTCCGTCCGGACGCTTGTACTGGATCATCTGGCCCATGATCGATCTCCTCGTCACATTAGTAGCAGCAGAGCGCCGATTGTCGCGCCGTTCGAGAAAAGAAACGAGATGTGGAAGTGGCGCCGCAGCGGGTCCTCGACCAGCCAGAAGCGGTGGAAGATCGCGCTCGCGAGCAGCGTGAAGGCGATCAGGATCGCCGCGCCGAGCGAGCGGTACAGGTCGAGCGCGACCAGCAGCCCGCCGGCGAATTGCATGGCGAGCCCGGCGATCAGCGCCAGCCTCGGCAGCGGCACGCCGTAGCCGATCATGCGCTCGAGGTGCTGCCCGAACTGGGTCGTCGCGGCGCGTACCCCGGTGCCGAGGAAAAGGAACGCGATCAGCAGCTGCCCGGCGACCTGGAGCGCCGTGTGGTCCTGGTACATGAAACGCCCTCCTCCCGCCCGCGATCAGCGTGACAGAATAGGCGAGCGCCGATGATTTCGAAAGCCTTCAGCTACCGCTTCCACGCGCCGTTCTTCAAGCCGGAGGAGCGCAAGGGCGCCCCGCCCGCGTACCGCCGCTCGGTGGAGGCCGGCATGATCGTCGAGCGCGACGTCGCGGTCGGCCTGCGCGACGGGGCGCTGATCCACGTGGACGTGTTCCGTCCCGCCGACGAGAAGCCCGCGGCGCCGCTCATCGGCTGGGGCCCCTACGGCAAGCACGGGCCGACGGTGTACGCAGTCGCGTATCCGAACTGCGGCCTGGATCAGGGCGCGCTCTCGCCCTACACCGCGTTCGAGGCACCCGACCCTGCCTACTGGGTGCCGCGGGGCTACGCGATCATCAACCCCGACACGCGCGGGACCTGGTACTCGCAGGGCGAGGCGACCTTTCTCTCGCCCGAGGAGGCCGAGGACTACTACGACCTCATCGAGTGGGCGGGCACGCAGCCCTGGTCGAACGGCAAGGTGGGGCTCTCGGGCGTGTCGTACCTGACCTCGTTGCAGTGGCGGGTCGCCGAGCTCAACCCGCCGCATCTCGCGGCGATCAATCCCTGGGAGGGCTGGGCGGACACCTACCGGGAGGTGGTGCGCCACGGCGGCATCCCCGAGACGCATTTCTGGCCCTACATCGCCGAGCGCTGGGGGGTCTCCACCACGCGCGTAGAGGACCTGATGGCCGAGACGCGCGAGCACCCTTTCTTCGACGCGTTCTGGGAATCGAAGGCGGCGAAATTCGAGCGCATCCGCGTCCCCGCGTACGTCGTCGCGAGCTGGACCGACCACGGCATGCACACGCGCGGCACGCTGGAGGGCTTCAAGCGCGTCTCCTCGGCGCAGAAATGGCTCGAGGTGCACGGCCGCAAGAAATGGGCGTACTACTACGACCCCGAGAGCGTCGATCGCCAGCGCGAGTTCTTCGAACACTTCCTGAGAGGCAGGCCGAATTCCATTTCCGCCTGGCCGAAGGTGCGGCTGGAAGTGCGCGAGCGCTACTACATCGGACCGTTCAGGTCGGAGAACGAATGGCCGATCGCCCGCACCCGCTACACGAAGCTCTACCTGGACGCGGCACAGGGCTCGCTCGGCCGAAACGCCGTTTCAGGCGAATCGGCGTGCCGCTACCAGGCGCTCGGCCCGGGCGTGCGCTTCGATTTCAATTTCACCGAACCGGCCGAGCTGATCGGCCACATGAAGCTCAGGCTCTGGGCGCAGGCCGAGGGGGCGGACGACATGGATCTCTTCGTCGCCGTACAAAAACTCGACCGCGCGGGAAAGCTCGTGCCGTTCGCGTTCTGGGCGCATTTCGACGACGGCAACGTCGCGCTCGGCTGGCTGCGCGCCTCGCACCGCGAGCTCGATCCCGAGCGCTCGAGCGAGTACCAGCCGGTGCTCGCGCACCGGCGCGAGCTGAAGCTCGCGCCTGGGGAAATCGTGCCGCTGGAGATCGAGATCTGGCCATCGGGCACGCGCTTCGAAGCCGGCGAAACGCTCAGGCTGGTGATCCAGGGCACGGATGTCTACAACCCGCCCAAGCCGGTGATGGCCGATCGCCACGAGGACACGGTGAACGGGGGCGCGCACGTCTTGCACACGGGAGGCAGGTACGACTCGCACCTCCTCGTCCCGGTGGTTCCCGCGAAGCCTTAGCCTCGCGCTGCTCGGCGCCGCGCTCGCCGCCGGCGCCGCGGAGCCGCTGCGGCTCGCGTTTCCGGTCGCCTGCGCCCCCGACCGCGACTGCTGGATCCAGAACTACGTGGACGCAGATCCCGGCCCCGGTGCGCTCGACTACGCCTGCGGCGCGATGACCTACGACGGGCACAAGGGCGTGGACGTTCGCGTCTCGGACCGCGCGCGCCTCGCGTCCGGGATCGACGTGCTCGCCGCGGCGCCAGGGAAAGTGATCGGCGCGCGCGACGGCATGCCCGACCGCGGCGCCGGCCGGGCCGGCACCGAGGAAGGGCGCGAGTGCGGCAACGGGGTGCGCCTCGAGCACGGCGGGGGCTGGGTCACGCAGTACTGCCACCTGAAGCGAGGCAGCGTGCGCGTGCGGCGCGGCGAGCAGGTCTCGGCCTCCCAGCCGCTCGGGGCGATCGGGCTTTCCGGCCTGACCGAGTACCCGCACGTTCACTTCCAGCTGGAGAAGGACGGCCGCATCGTGGACCCGTTCCGCGGCGCGGGCGCGGCGCCGGGCTGCGGCACGGGCGGCGAGCCGCTGTGGCGCGCCGACGTGCTCGCGGCGCTGCCCTACATGGCGCTGCGCTTCTTCAACGCGGGCTTCGCCGCGGAGCGGCCCGAGCATCGCAGGGCCTCTGCCGGAGCGTATGCCGAGGCGCGCATCGATCGCTCCTCCGGCGCGCTCGTGTTCTGGTTCGAGCTGGCCGGCGTCGCGCCGGGCGACCGGGTGCGCGCCGAATTGCGCGGGCCCGACGGCTCGGTCCTCGCTTCGCGCGAGGAAACCCTGCGCAAGCCGCAGGCGGTGGCCTTCCGCTTCTTCGGACGCAAGCGCACGGGCGAGGCCTGGCCGGCCGGCATCTACGCAGGCAAAGCGAGCGCGACCCGCGAAGGCGAGCGGCCGCTGCGCCAGTCGGTGACGCGCGAAGTCACGCTTCGCTGACCTCCGACCTGAAATCCTCGTACTTGCCGCTCGCGCTGCGCGGGATCGAGTCGACGCAGGCGACGCGCAGCTCGAGATCCTCGCCGAGATCGGCGAGGAACGCCGCGCGCACGCGCGCCTCCTCCTCGGCCGCGAGCGGGCGCGCCACCACCAGCCGCAGCTCGAGCTCGCGCAGGCTTGTCTGCACCAGCTGGAACTGCCGCACCGGCGCGATGCGGCCCAGCTCGTCGCCGCTCGGCAGGCTCGGCCAGCGTGAGCGGCCGCCGGCAAGCCGCAGCATGCCGCGCGTGCGCCCGAGCACGCGCGCGAGCACCGGCAGGCCTCGCCCGCAGGCGCAGGGCGGGCCGAATTCCGCTTGGTCGCCGATCTCGTAGCGGATGAGCGGCGTGGCGAAATTGTGCAGGTCGGTGACCAGCACGCGGCCCGGCACGCCCGGCGCGCACGGCCGGCCCGATTCGTCCATCACCTCTGCGATCAGGTTCTCCGACTGCACGTGATACTGCCCATGCTCGCCGCACTGGAAGGCGATCGGCCCGGTCTCCTCCGAGCTGTAGATGTCCGAGGTCGTCGCGCCGAAGGCGCGCTGCGTCAGCTCGCGCAGGCCCGGAGGCAGCGACTCGGCGTACGTGCTCACCTGGCGCAGCCCGGGCAGTGCGACGCCGCGCGCGAGCGCCTCGTTCGCCAGGCTGCGCAGGTTGGTGGGAAAGGTGGCGAGATAAGCGGGCTTGACGCGCGCGAGCCACTCGAGCTGCTGGTCCACCGTGGCGCGGATGTTGAGCGCGGCGACCGGGCGCGTCTCGTAGCCGTATCCCCAGCCTCCCGCCGCTTTTCCCTCGGGCGGCATGGCGCTCCCGTCCTTGAAGTTGCGGATCACCGCCGCCTGGAGCGTGAAATCGCGCCGCTGCCAGACGTGCTCGCGCAGGTAGAGCGCGCGCCGGAACATCGCGGTGAGGCGCGTCTGCTTCAGCTCGACCGGGCTGCCGGTCGAGCCGCTGGAGCGGACCTCGCCCGGCGCGCCGTGGCTGCGGGGTACGGCCGAGCTGACGAGCGCGGCGGGATCCTCCTGGACCTGCGCGCGCGTGAGCACCGGCAGCGTGAGAAAAAACGCCGGGTCCACCTTGCTGCTCGCGCGCAGCAGCCTGCGGTAATGGGGCACGGTACGCGCCGCGTGCGTGAGGAGCGCGGTGAGCTGCCAGAGCTGCAGCGCCTGGAGGCGCGAGGCGCTCCACCATTGCGACTGCACGAGCTGCTCGTGCAGGGCGAGGATCGCCATGCTGCTCGCGCGCGGCAGCGCGGGCCACAGCAGCCCCGGCAGCACCGAGGCGACCATCCCCGGAAGCGCCGCCGGGCGGCGGCTCCCCGGAGCGTCAGCGGCCACGGGTGCGCTTCGCGGCGGCGCGCGCAAGCGCCGGTTTGTCCACGCGCCCGGCCGCGTCGCGCGGCAGGCGCCGCATGACGAGCAGCGCCTGCGGCGCGCGCCCGAGGAGACGATTTCTGCACCACTGGTCGAGCTGCCGTGCCGGGACCGGCTCGCGCAGCACCACCGCCGCCGCGGGCACGTCCTGGTGCACCGGCGAGGGCAGCGCGAACGCCGCGGCCTCGGCGACCGCGGCGTGCTCGAGCAGCGCCGCCTCGATCTCGGCCGGATAGATCTTGATGCCGTTGAAATTCATCATGTCGTCCGCGCGCCCCTTGAAGTAGAGCGCCCCCTCGGGCGCAAGCATGCCCAGGTCGCCGGGGTAGTACCAGCCGTCGCGGAACGTCTTCGCGCTCGCTTCCGGGTCGTCGAGGTAGCCGGCCGGCATCCCCGGCACCCGCGCACGGATCAGCCCCAGCCGCGCCGGCGGCAGCGGCTGCCCCTCATCGTCCGCAATCCCCATCTCGACCCCCGGAGCCGGAAAACCGATCGAATCGGGGAAACGGTCGAGGGACTCGCCGTCCGCCGCGCTGATCCAGGCCGCCACCTCGTTGGTCCCGTACATGACCGCGAGATTCGGCGTGAGCCGCTGCCTGATCTCGCGGCGCAGCGCTTCCTGCACCGCCATCGCCGCGACCTCCAGCCTGCGCAGGCCGGGAAGCCGCGGCCGGTCCCGCGGCAGCACCGGCAGCAGGTTTTGCAGGTGCATCGGCGTGAGAAACAGGTAGCTCACCGCAAAACGCTCGATCGCCTCGAACAGCGCGCCGGCGTTGGGGAACCGAGGAACGAGCACGACCGCCGCCGGCTGCGTGCATGTTCAGGCAGAAGATGAGCCCGGCCTGGAATTCCAGGCCTACGACGGCGAGATAGCGGTCGCCGGACGACAGCCGGGAGGCTGACAGCGTGGCCGCACAGCTCGCGGCGCGCATGGCGTGAGTATGGAGCAGTGCCCTGGCGCCGCCGCCGGCAGCGGGCGTGGTGGCGATGCGGCATCCGGCATCCCCGCCCTCCGTGCGCACGCTGCAGTCGATCTCGCCGCCGCCCGGCGCGAGCCAGCTCTCCTCGCCCGCGGCGATCACCGTCTTCACGCGCAGGCGCCGCTCCAGCTCCGCCCGTCCGGAAGTCAATTCGCTCAGCCCGATCTGCACCGCCCCCGCACGGGCGAGGCCCCAGCTCGCCACGATGTGCAGCGCGCTGCTTCCCATGGCGAGACCGACCACGTCGCCAGGCGCGATGCCCTGGGCGCGGAACGAGGCCGCCGCGCGCCAGGCCGCGCGCTCGAGCGTGGCGTAGTCGATCGTGCGGGCGGGCTCGACGATGGCGGGGGCCGACGGATCGCGCTCGGCGTGGCGCGTGAGGATGTCGGCGGCGTTGGCTGCAGTCATTGCCGGAATGCGAAGGTCTCGAATCCCGGGTAGAACCCGGCGGCCGCTGGGAGTTCCGGGCGGACGACGTTCATGTCCGGACCAGCCCCGCCAGCTCGCGCTTCAACACCTTGCCCGCGGCGTTACGCGGCAGCTCGCGAACGACGACGATCCGCACGGGGGCGCGCAGACCGAGCCACGAGCGCCCGTGCTCCAGAAGGTCCGCCTCCATGACCGGCGCGCTGAGGACCACCGCGGCCGCCGGAATCTCGCCGTGCGTGCGCGAAACTATCCCGAACGCCGCAGCCTCGGCCACCGCCGGGTGGCGCAGCAGCGCATCCTCGATCTCGGACGGCGAGATGTTGATGCCGTCGAAGATCATGACGTCGTCGGCGCGCCCGCGGTGGATCAGCGCGCCCTCGGCGGTGAACTCACCGAGATCGCCGGTATGAAACCAGCCGTCACGAAAAGCTCGCGCCGTCGCTTCAGGGTCGTCAAGGTATCCCCTGATGGTCCACGGCGAGCGCACCCGCACCCGGCCGGGCTTGCCCGGCGGAAGCAGACGACCCTCCTCGTCTAGCACCTGCACTTCGGCGCCGCGCACCGGAGGCCCGACCACGCCGGGAATGCGCCGCACCAGCTCCGGCGTCGCGTGGCAGATCGCGCTCGCTTCGGTGCTGCCGTAGTAGACGAACAGGTTCGGCGTGATGCGCTCGATGACCTCCCTGCGCAGCGCGTCGGACACAAGGCTGGTGCTCAGGCGAAAAGCGTCCAGACCGGGGAAAAGCAGGGTGCCGTCTTGCGCCAGCCGGAGCAGCTGCGCAGCGTGCACGGGCGAGCCGGCGACATGGTTGACGCCGTGACGCCTGATGAACTCAACCATTCCGTCCGCTTCGTGGATCCCGCCCGCAAGCGCCAGGCATCTTCCACTCGCCAGGCAGCGCCAGGCATTGGAGAACGCGGTGACGAACCCGACGTGAATGAAGGAGAGGAACCGCTTGCTCGGAACGTCGGGCCGCTCGAAAGGACGGCTCTCCAGCCAGGGAATCGCCATGGCGAAGGTGAGCACCCCGAGCCTCGGTGCGGCCGCGGTCGTGCCGGAGGAGCGCTTGATCAGGAAAGCAAGCTCGCCGGCGCGGCAGGGAGCGACGCTCGAGGCGGGCAAGCGCCTCAGCTCGGCGAGATCGGCCGGCGGAGGCGCGATTTTCGGCACTCCGGAGTCGGCATCGGCACCGACCGTCCCGGCCAGTCTCAGCCGGCGTTCGAGCTCGCGCCGCAGCGGCGTGGGATCGCTCCGATGCACCGCGATCTGCCCCGCACCGACGAGCGCCAGCGCGAGCGAAGAGATCACGAACTGCAGCTGGTCCGAGACGGCGATGCCCACGGTATCCCCGGCCTCGATCCCCTCGCGCAGGAATGCGCTTGCCGTCCACGAGACGGCGCGTTCGAGCTCCGCGTACGAGAGGGTTCCTTGGTCCGTCAAGACCGCAGGTGCATCGGGCGCGGCGCGCGCCCGCGCGAGGATCGGCTCGACGACATTCACGGCTTCGCCCTCGCCCTCTCGGCAAGCTCCCGCCTGAGCACCTTGCCCGCCGGGTTGCGCGGCAGCTCCTTCAGCACGTACACGCGCACCGGCGCGCGCACCCCGAGACGCGCCACGCAATATCGTTGCAGCGCCTCCGCGCTCAAGGCCTGTCGCAAGACCACGGCGGCGCACGGCAGATCCTGGTGCACCGCCGATCGCACCGGAAACGCCGCCGCCTCGGCAATCGCAGGATGCTCGAGCAATACCGCCTCGACTTCCGAGGGATAGATCTTGATGCCGTCGTAGTTCATCAGGTCGTCGGCCCGGCCCTTGAAGTAGAGCGCGTCTTCCGGCGACAACATGCCGAGATCCCCCGGGTAGTACCAGCCGCCGCGGAACGCTTTCGAGCTCGCTTCCGGGTTGCCGAGGTAGGCGCTCGGCATGGCAGGCGCCCTGACGCGCACCATGCCGGTCTCTCCGGGAGGCAGGGCGCGGCCCGCCTCGTCGGCGACCTGCAACTCGACGCCGGGTACGGCGAAACCTACGGACTCCGGAAAACGCGCCAGCGTCTCGCCTTGCGCGACGGTGAAAGGCGAGCCGACGTCGTTCGTCCCATAGGCGACGACGAGGTGCGCCGTCAGGCGCCGCAGGATTTCGCGGCGCAGCGCCTCGGTCACGACCATGGAGCCTACGCGGAGTCTGCGCAGCGCAGGCAGCCGTTGGCGGTCGGCGAAAAGCGCAGGCAGCATCTGCTGCAGGTGGGCTCGCGTGAGATACAGATAGCTCACTCCCTGCCGGTCGATCGTTTCCAGCAGCTCCTCCACCGCCGGCGGCGTCTCGCCCACGATCGCCGCGGCGCCTGCCCAATGCACGTCCGTGCACAGCCGGAAGCCGGCGAAGAAATCGAGCGGCACGACGGCCAGGTAGCGTTCGTCGGGCTGCACCGGAACCACAGCCTGGTTCAGCTCGCGCCAGACGACATGCATGGCATGGGTCTGCAGCACCGCCTTGGGGGTGCCGGTGGTGCCCGAGGTCGTGACGATCTTCCAGCCAGCATCCTCGCCGGATGAACGTACCGCTGGATCGGGTGCCGGACCGTGCGCCTCGAGCCACGCGGAATCCACATCGTTCGGCCCGATGACGCTCACCGCGCGAAAGCGCCGCGCCAGCGCAGCCCGTGTCGCATCGGACTCGCGCAGCGGAAGGGAGATCTGCACCGCGCCCATGCGCGCGAGCGCATAGCCTGCGACGAGGTGAAGGGCGTTGCTCGGAAGCGTGACGCCAACGACGTCGCCGGGCGCCAAGCCGCGTCTCCTGAAGGCGGCGGCGGCGCGCCAGACGGCGAGATCGAGCTCGGCATAGCTCCAGACACAATCGCCTTCGATCACCGCCGGCGCATGCGGCGTGCGTTCGGCGCGTCGGGTGAGGACGTCGGCGACGTTCATCGCTTCCCGACCACCGTTTCCGCAAGCTCGCGCCTGAGCACCTTGCCCGCCGGGTTGCGCAGCAGCGCCTTCAGCACGTACACGCGCACCGGCGCGCGCGCGCCGAGCCAGGACCGGCAGTGCTCCACCAGCTCGCGCTCGGTCGCCGGCGAGCGCAGCACCACCGCCGCCGCGGGGACCTCGCCGCGCGTGGGCGATGGAAACGCGAACGCGGCCGCCTCGGCCACCGCCGGGTGGCGCAGCAGCACGCTTTCGATCTCGGACGGAAAGACGTTGATGCCGTCGTAGATCATCATGTCGTCGGCGCGCCCGTGGTGCACCAACTCCCCCTCCGGGGTGCGCTCGACGAGGTCGCTGGAATGGAACCAGCCGTCGCGGAACGCGTGCGCCGTCTCCTCCGGCTGGCCGATGTAGCCGTCGACCATGCCGGACGCCCTGGCGCGCAGCACCCCGCGCTCGCCCGGGGGCAGCGGCCGGCCCTCGGGGTCGCGGATCTCGATCTCCACGCCGCGCACCAGCGTGCCGACCGTGCCGGGCAGGCGCTCTATCAGCGCGGGCGTGGCGACCGAGATCGTGCCGACCTCGCTGGTGCCGTAGGTGACGTACAGGTTGGGCGTGAGGCGCGCGCGCACTTCGAGCCGCAGCGCTTCCGGCACGAGCGCGGCGCCCAGGATCAGCACCTGCACTGCAGGCAGCGCCGGAGCCGGCCCGCGCGCCGCCTTGAGCAGATCGGTTGCGTGCACCGGCGCACCGACGAGGTTGTTCGCGCCGCTGCGATGGATGAGCTCGATCTCCTCGCCGCGCTTCACGCCGTCGTACAGCACGACGCAGCCGCCCGCAGCGAGGCAGCGGAAGGCGTGCAGAAAAGGCCACGGAAAGCTGACGCGCGACATCGACAGGAGCCGGGTGTCCGGGCCGTAGGGCAGCACCTCGGCATAGGCCTGGCGCTGCGCCTCCTTCGCGTGGGTAATCAGGCTGAGCTTCGGCGCGCCGGTGGTGCCCGAGGTGCGCAGCACGATGAACGGCAGCGCGCCGCCGCGCTCCGGCTCGATGGGTTCGGCTTTCAGCTCCTTCAGCCCGCGCAGCGTCTCCGGAGGAGGCTCGATGCGCGAGCGGCTGCCGCCGATCGTCGCCGTAATTCCCAGCCTGCGCGCCGCCTCGCGGCGCTCGAGCGGCCCGTCCCCCGGGCCGAACGGCATCTGTCCCGCGCCGAGCCGCGCGAGCGCGAGCGCCGCCGCCAGGTGCTGGAGCTGGTTCGGGACCGCGATTCCGACCAGTGCCCCGGCCCGGATGCCTTCGCGCCGCAGATTCGCCGCTATCCACGACACCGCGCGCTCCAGCTCGGCGCGCGAGAGCGTTCCTTCGAGCGTGATTACCGCGGGCGCCTCTGGCGCCGCACGCGCCTGCGCCATGATGGGCTCTACGACGTTCACGGCCGGACCAGAGCCGCCAGCTCGCGCTTCAGCACCTTCCCCGACGCATTGCGCGGCAGCTCCTTCACGATCAGCACGCGCTTGGGCGAGCGCACGCCGAGCCGGCCGCGGCAGAATTTGAGCAGCTCCTCTTCCGTCGTCGCCGAGCGGACCACCACTGCGGCCATCGGCAGGTCGCCGCGCGCGTCCGAGCGCACCGGGAAGGCGGCGGCCTCCGCCACCGCCGGATGGCGCAGCAGCGCGCTCTCGATCTCCGACGGCACGATGTTGATGCCGTCGAAGATCATCACGTCGTCGGCTCGCCCATGATGGATGAGCGCGCCTTCGGCGGTGAGCTCGACGATGTCGCTCGAATGAAACCAGCCGTCGCGGAACGCGCGCGCGGTCTCTTCCGGATCGTCCAGATAGCCATTCATCATCGCCGGTCCCCGCGCGCGCAGCAGCCCGCGCTCGCCCGGCGGGAGCGGCCGCTCGGCGTCGTCCACGATGCGGATCTCGAGGCCCGGCACCGGAAAGCCGACCGTGCCCGGCACGCGCGCGACCAGCTCGGGCGGCGCGATCGTCATCATCCCCACCTCGTTGATGCCGTAGAACACGAACAGGTTCGGCGTGAGGCGCGCGCGGATGTCGGCCCGCAGCGCATCGGGGATGAGGGTCGAGCCGATGGCGAACGCGTCCAGCTGCGGCAGGAGCAGCGGGCCGCGCGCGAGCTTGAGCAGGACGCCTGCGTGCACCGCCGTCCCGTAGATGTAGTTCACGCCGTGGCGCAGGACGAATTCCAGCGCCGCCTGTTCCCCGCCGACCGGCTCTCCCGCCAGCACCAGGCACCCGCCGGCGCCCAGGCAGCGCAGCACGCCGTGCACCGCGCCGACCAGGCCGATGTCGAGGATCGGCAGGTAGCGCACCGCCGGCCCGCGCGGCACCGTCTCGGCGAAATCGTCCAGCCAGCGCAGGGCCTGCGCCTGGGTCAGCAGCCCGAGCTTGGGAACCCCGGCCGTGGTGCCCGAGGAGCGCCTGACCAGGAACGGCAGCGCGCCGTCGGTGGACGCGCTCGCCTGCGCCTGCGGCGCGCGGCGCAACTCGTCCACCCGGTCTGAAGGCGGCTCGATGCGCGGCACTCCAGCGACCGCGCCGGCTTCTCCGGCCACCACGGCAGCGAGCTTCAGGCGCCGCGCCAGCTCGGCCCTGAGCAACGGGGGATCGGAGTCGCCCAGCGGGATCTGTCCGGCCCCGAGGCGCGCGAGTGCGAGCATGGCCACCAGCTGCTGCACCTGCCGCGGCACCGCGACGCCCGCGAGGTCGCCCGGCTTCAGGCCTTCGCGCGCGAATCCGTGCTGGGCGGCGATCACGGCCCGCGCCAGCTCGGCGTAGTTCAGGCCGCCCTGCGCCGTGTCGAGCGCCGGCGCGTCGGGCGCCGCGCGCGCTCGCTCGAAGAAGGCGTCGGTGACGTTCACTGCGGCTCGATGCCGGCGTCGCGCGCGAGCCGGCTCCATTTCGGGATCTCGGAGGCGACCAGCGCGGCGAGGCTCTCGGGCGAGCCGGGCAGCGGCTCGGAGCCGATCTTCGCCAGGAACGCGCGACCCTTCTCGCTCGTCATCGCCGCGTTGGCGAGCGCCGATGCCCGCTCGGCCACCTCGCGCGGCGTCCCGGCCGGAAAGAACGCCGCCAACCAGCCGTACAGCTCGAAATCCGGCACGCCCGCCTCGCCCATGGTCGGCACGCCGGGCGCCGCCTGCATGCGCTGCGCGCTCGTCACCGCGAGCACGCGCACCTTGCCCGCGCGCTCCGCCGGGAACGCGAGCGTGCCGAAGGTGAACATGAAGTGCACGCGCCCTCCCATCAGGTCGGCGAGCGCCTGCGGGTCCGACTTGTAGGGGATGTGCACGGCGTCGAAGCCTGCGAGGCGGCGATAAAGGGCCGCCCCCATCAGCGCGCTCGCGCTGCCGCTCGCATAGGCGAGCTGGCCCGGCCGCGCCCTGAGGTACGCGGTCAGCTCGGCGACCGTGCTCACCGGCACCGTGTCGGGGTTGACGATCAGCGCGAACCCGGAGGTGAGCAGCGTCGTCACCGGGCTGAAGTCCTTGACCGGGTCGAAGCCGAGCTGCTTGAAGGTGCTCGGATTGATGCCGTGCGTCGAATTCGCGGTCACGAGAAGCGTGTAGCCGTCGGGCGCCGCCCGCGCCACCGCCTGCGCCGCGAGGTTGCCGCCCGCGCCGGGGCGGTTCTCGACCACGAACGCCTGCCCGGTGCGCTCGCGCAGCTCCTCGGCGAGAAAGCGCGCGACAGTGTCGGCGCCCGATCCCGCGGCATAGCCGACCACGATGCTCACGTGGCGCTGCGGCCACGTCTGCGCGTGGGCGGCGCCCGCGATCAGCGCGGCGAAAAAGGCGAGGAGCGCGGGCTTCATGGCGCGGGCGTGCGCCCGGCGGCGAGCGCTTCGACGAGCGCGGTCTGCGCCGGCAGGCAGACGCGCCTCAGGTCGTAGCCCTCGACGGCGGTGGCGCGCGCGCGCTCGCGCAGCGGCTGCAATTCCTTTCCCTTGCGGATCGCCTCGTCCAGCCGCGCGGCGATGCCCTCGGTGTCGAAGAAGTCCACCAGCAGCCCGTTCTCGCCGTCGCGCATCACCTCCTCGACCGGCGGCGTGCGCGAGGCGACCACGACGCAGCCCGCCGACATCGCCTCCACCAGCGACCACGAGAGCACGAACGGATAGGTCAGGTAGACGTGCGCCGAGGAGACGCGCAGCAGCGACAGGTACTCGCCGTACGGAATGCGGCCGCAGACGTGCACGCGCGAGAAATCGATCTTTCCGTCCATCTCGGCGAGCAGCCTCTGGCGGTAGCTCTGGCCCGCGGGCAGCCGGGGCGAGTAGCTCACCTCGTCGCCGCCGACCATGACCACCTGCGCCTTCGGCCGGCGGCGCAGGATCGCCGGCAGCGCGCGCATGAAGATGTGGAACCCGCGGTAGGGCTCGTAGTTCCGCGCCACGTAGGTGATCACCTCGTCCTCGCGCGAGAGGGATTTCTGGGTGCCCGGGATGGTGAAGCGGGCGTTCTGATCCGGAGTCACAAGCCCGGTGTCCACGCCCTCGTGGACCACGCTGATCCGCGAGGCATAGCCGGCGGGAAACTGCTTTTGCTGCCACTTGGTCGGCGCGATGCCCCAGTCGGAGGCATCCAGCGACATGAGGAGCGGCGAATTCATCACCCGCAGGCGCAGGATCCCCTCCATCGACTGCGGGAACTCCTTGTCGAAGCCCACGTCCGAGCCGCTCGAGTGGTAGAAGAACTCGCAATAGAGAAGCACTCTCGCCTCGGGGAAGATGTCCTTCAGAAAGAGCGCCTCGCCCCAGCCGATGTGGGTGAAGATCACGTCCGGGCGGAAGCCCGATTTGCGCAGGCCGAGCGCCCCGCGCGCGACCGTCCTGCCGCGGTGGATCCCGCGCAGCACGCTCTGGGTGAACGGGGTCACCTTCGAGGGATCGAGCTTCGGCAGGTTGTAGCCGAGCAGCTTCACCCCGGGCATCACCGGGCGCTGGCGCAGCACGTTTTCCTTCTCGCCGATGCCGACCACCTCGTTGCCCGGGCGCGAGGCGAAATACGGCGCGAGGTGCTTGTACTGGCCGGGGAAGTTCTGGTGGACGAAGAGCAGGCGCACCGGGCGGATTCTAACTGCGCCCGGGGCCGGTTTTTCTGTAGGATTCGGCCATGTTCCTGCCGATCCAGAAGGTGCTGAAGGAGGCCGAGCTGAAGGAGATCCGCGACAAGCTCGAGGGCGCCTCCTTCGCCGACGGCGCGGCCACCGCCGGGCGCCAGGCGCGGCGCGTGAAGCAGAACGAGCAGCTGGCGCGCGACGCCCCGCTCACCAAGGAGCTGGGCAAGATCGTGTCCGCGGCGCTGCGCCGCAATGCGATGTTCATCTCGGCGACGCTACCGGTGAAGATGACCGAGCCGATGTTCAACCGCTACGCGGGGGGCATGCGCTACGGCTCGCACGTGGACAACGCGGTGATGTACCAGCCGACGGCGCTCAGGACCGACATCTCGGTGACCCTCTTCCTCTCCGAGCCCTCGGAATACGACGGCGGCGAGCTGCTGGTCGACGAGGTCGCGGTGCGCCAGAAGATCAAGCTGCCGGCCGGAAGCGCGATCATCTATCCCTCTACGAGCCTGCACCGCGTGGAGCCGGTGACGCGCGGCGCGCGGCTCGCGTCGATCGTCTGGGTGCAGAGCCTGGTGCGCGACACGAGCCAGCGCAAGATCCTGTTCGACCTCGACCGGGCGACCCAGTCGCTCACCAAGAAGGACCCCGATTCGGCCGAAGTGCAGTTGCTCAGCGCGAGCTACCATAACCTGCTCAGGCTCTGGGCCGAGGCGTAGAAAAAGAAACGGGGCGGTTTCCCGCCCCGTTTTCCCGCTCTTCCAGGGCTTACACGCCCATGATGAAGATGTCGCTGTCGGCCCCTCCGGTCAGGTTGAGCTCTACCGGCGAGCCGTCGGCGAGCAGCACCGCGAACTGCACCGGTCCAGGAACGCCGATCCCGTTCCCGTCGCCGTCGTAGTAGAGCTTGCCGGTCGACGTGTCGTACTTGAGATAGTCGTCGATGTCGCCGCTGTTGTCCGCGGGCGGCGTGCCTACTCCTTCGCTGTCGAACAGCAGAACGTTGTCGGTGGACACGCCCTGGCCGGACAGGAAGCTGAAGGCGCTGAAGGCGCCGAAGCCGTCGAGCAGCAGCTGGTCCTGCCCGCTCTCGAAGTCGACGATCCTGTCCACGTTGCCCTCGCCGTCGAGCGCTGTATTGAACACGAAGTCGTCGCTTCCGCCGCCCCCCGCCAGCGTGTCGTTGCCGCCGTTGCCGTTGATCTCGTCCCAGCCCCCGGACGCGGCGCCGATCAGGATCAAATCGTCCCCGCTGCTGCCGATGAACGTAGAGCCCTCGCCGGTCGCGCCGGTGATGGTCACCGAGCCGCCCAGGCCCATCTCATCGGCGTTCACCGTGATATCGCCGCCGATGTCGTCGAGCACGAACTGCCCGTCGCCGAGGATGTAGATCGTCTGGACACCCTCGATGCCGGCGCCGTGGACGAACGCGTCCACCCCGCCGTCGAGCGATTCGTCGCCAAAGCCGTCGTTCACGACAAAGGTGATGGTCTCGATGCCGAGGATGTTGAGGTCCCCCTCGCCCGTGCCGCTGAGGTCGGTGCCGCCGATGCCCAGCCCGCTGATGTTGGCGGTCAACTGGTCGCCGTCGCCCTCGTAATCGTCCTGGATCACGTCATTGGTGTCGAGCAGCGACTCGGTGAACACCAGCGGGTCGTAGTCGAGCACGTCGCTCGATCCCGCCTGGCCGTTGATCCAGTCGTTGCCCGACCCGGCGGTGAGGCTCATCCCTTCGCCGCTGTTGTTGAACAAGGTCAGGTCGCCACCGAATTCGCCCGCGTCCACCGTCGTCGCGCCGCCGCTGTTGAGCCTCAGGATGAGCGAGTCGGACGGACTGCCGAGCAGCTCGAGCGTGTTCACCGCGCCGATCACGTCCAGCTCGTTGTCCGAGCCGCTCGCGTCGATCGTCAGCGTGTTGAAGGAGCCTTCGAACCCGTTCACCAGGACGAGCGGCGCCGCCACGTTGTCAACGATCAGGGTGTTGTTGGACGAAAGGTCCTCGGCCTCGAGCACGAGGGTGTTGCCCTCGTAGTTCTCCACCGAAACCTGCTGGCCGTCCGCGATGCCCAGCGTGTAGGCGAAGTCGCCGAGGTTCAGCATCACGTCGCTCGGAGTCCCCTCGCCCTGCACCGCCGACACGTCGAGACTGCCCGCTGCTTCCGCGTCGATGGTCAGGTCGGCGGTGACGCCGCTCGCGACGATCGCCGCGTTGACGTTTGCCCCGGAGACCACGTTCAGCGCGCCCTCGCTCGTGAAGTCGAGGAACAGCGTCGCGTCGTTGAAATTCTCCAGCGTGTAGACGGTGCCGATCGACTGATCGAACAGATCGAGCATCGTCGGCGCAACGCTGGAGTCGGAGAGATGCATCTGCGCCGCGCTCGCGTTCCAGCTCGCCTCCGTCCCGGCGACTTCGATGTGGATCTCTTCGAACTGGCTCGCGAGGACGTTCGAGAAGCCCTCGCCGCTCGCCAGCGCGACGTCGAGAACGTCCGTGCCTCCGCCGCCGGTCAGCGTGTAGTTCTGCCCGCTGAGGTCGTTCTGCAGGAAACCGTTCCCGGTCACCGTGTCGTTGCCTTCGCCCGCGTCCAGGCTGAGCCCGCTGCTCGCATCGAACGAGATGTCGTTCGCCCGGCCGTTTCCTTCGAAGGTGAGGCCGCTCTCGAACTGGTTGATCGTCAGGTTCTCGATGAAGTTGAGCGCTCCGCCGGGAGCCGTGTCGTTCATGATGAAATCGAACGACCCGGACATCACGATCGAGTCCGCGCCGCCGCTCGCCGACGTCTCGCCCATGATCACATCGTCCGCCGAGTCGACGAAGTAGCTATCGTTGCCCGCCCCGCCGGACATCGTGTCGTTGCCGGTGCCGCCGTTCAGCGTGTCGTTCCCGGCCTCGCCGCTCATCGAGTCGTCGCCGTTGGAGGCCCAGAAATCGTCGTTCCCGTCCCCGCCGAACATCGTGTCGTTGTCGGTGCCGCCGTCGAGGGTGTCGTTGCCGGCTCCGCCCAGCATCGAGTCGGCCTGGTCCTGTCCATAGAGAGCATCATCGCCGGCGTCGCCCGTCATCGTGTCGCTGCCCGCGGCACCCTCGAGCCAGTCGTCGCCCGCGCCGCCGATCAGCGAGTCGTCGCCGGCGCTCGCGAAGAGGCCGTCGTTGCCCGCCGCACCGTCCAGCGTGTTGTTGCCGTCGTCGCCGGTGATCTGGTTGTCCAGGCCGTTTCCGACCAGCTTGATCGCCACCGTTCCTGCGCCGATGACCATCTCCAGGTTCTCGAAGTTGGCGCCGAGGGTGTACGGGTTCGACGGGCCATTCTCGAGAAAGAGCTGTACCGTGTCGGTTCCGCCGTTCAGCGCCTCCGTCACCCTGTCGCCCGTCACGCGGTCGAGGAAGTACGTGTCGTCCCCCGCCCCGCCGTTCATCGAGTCGTTGCCGACTCCGCCGTCGAGCAAGTCGTTGCCGGCGTCTCCGGCCAGGGCATCGTTGCCGTCCCCGCCGAGAAGCGTGTCGTCGCCCTCGCCGCCCGCCAGGTTGTCGTTGTCGTCCATGCCGTCGAGGTAGTCGTTCCCGGCCGCACCGGTCAGGGTGTCGTTACCCGCAAACCCATAGATGAAGTTGTTGTTCTCGTTCCCCGTGATCTGGTTGACGAGCTCGTTCCCGTCGGGGTTCACGCTCGTGCCCGCGCCCAGGACGAGGTTTTCGATGCCCTCACCCATGACGTAGGCCGGCCCGGGCCCGAACCCGAGCAGCGTGACCGTGTCGGTGCCTCCCGCCGAGTCCTCGCCGCTGATCACGTCGAGCGTGCTATCGAGCGTGTAGCTGTCGTTCCCCGCGCCGCCTGCCATCGTGTCGTTGCCGACCTCGCCGTTCAGCGTGTCGTTCCCCGCATCGCCCGAGAGCATGTCGTCGCCCATGTCGCCGAGCAGCAGGTCGTTGCCGTCCCCGCCCTGCAGGTCGTCGTTCTCGCTGCCGCCGTCGAGCTGGTCGTTGCCCAGCCCACCGAGGAGCGTGTCCCGGTTCGCGTTGCCCGAGAGCGTGTCGTTGCCGGCGTCGCCGGTGAGCGTGTTGCGTTGCGCGTTTCCGGAGATCGCGTTGTTAGACGTGTTGCCGGTGCCGTTCTTCGCGATGCCGATCAGCTCCAGGTTCTCGACTCCGCCGTCGAGCGTCTCGCTCACGCTGCTGATCTCGGTGTCGATCCCGCCCGCAGTGGCTTCGCCGCTGATCACGTCGTTGGCCGCATTGACGTGGTAGGTGTCGTTGCCCGCACCGCCGGCCATCGAGTCGTTGCCGCGCCCACCGTTGAGCTCGTCGTCCCCGGCCCCGCCGACGAGGGTGTCGTCGCCCGACATGCCCCGCAGGGTGTCGTTTCCGACCCCGCCGTCGATCGTCTGCCCGGCGGAGTTGCCGATGATCAGGTTGTTAAGCGCGTTGCCCGTTCCGTTTCCGGAAAGGCCGCGCAGCTCGAGGTTCTCCACCCCCAGGCGCGCCGCCACGTTGAGCGAGTAGGCGCCCGCGGCAAAGACCATGACGGTGTCGTTTCCGCCGTTCGCGACGGTCTCGTTCACCACGTCCCCGGTCTGCTCGACGATATAGGTGTCGTCGCCCGCGCCGCCGCTCATCGTGTCGTTGCCCGCGCGGCCCCACAGGAAATCGTCGCCGGCGTGGCCAGTGATGCTGTTGTTCAGCTCGTTGCCGATGCCGTCCATCTCGCCTTCGGAGCCGACGAGGATCAGGTTCTCCACGTTGTTGCCGAGCGCGAAGCTGACCGTGGACTCGACCGTGTCGATCTTGCCCAGGACCCCGACTTGGCCAGGGTTCGGGTCGAGCTCGATCACGCGCGTGTCCTCGCTCGTGACGATGTAGCGGTCGTTGCCGGTGCCGCCGTGCAGCGTGTCGCCCAGCCCGTCGCTGCCGCCGTCGTCCAGCGTGTCGTTGCCCGCCCCGCCCATCAGCACGCCGCCGAAGCCGTTGCCGGTGATGAAGTTGCCGAGCGCATTGCCCGTGCCCGTGACATAGGTCAGCGGGTCTCCGACCCCGCGGTAGTCCGCGAAGGTCAGGTTCTCCACGTTCGCGCCGAGCGTGACGCTCGAGATGTTGGAGAACACCGTGTCGGTCGTGCCGCTCGAGCCCGAAACCGTCTCGTCCACCACGTCGTCGAAGCTGTCGACCGAGTACCAGTCGTTGCCCGCGCCGCCCGCCATCGAGTCGTCGCCGCCCTCGCCGAAGAGCACGTCGTTTCCGGCCAGGCCGATCAGCGTGTCGTCGCCAGTGTTGCCGATCAAGGCGTTATTCGAGGCGTTGCCGGTGCCGACGGCGCTTTCTCCGGACTCGAAGATCAGGGTCTCGATGCCGGTGGGCAGCGTGAAGCTGCCATACGTATGCACCACGTCGTTGCCGGCCGTGTCGGCGGCGATCACGTCGCCTTCTTCCGTGCCGGTGATCCAGTACTCGTCGTCGCCCGCGCCGCCGTTCAGCGTGTCCGCTGCGCCGTCGAAGATGCCGGAATCGAGGTAGTCGTTCCCCGCCCCGCCCTGGATGTTGTCCGCGTCGTTGCTGCCGTAGATGAAGTCGTTGCCGTCCCCGCCGAGCAGCGCGTCGTTGCCGTCGCCGCCGTTCAGGAAGTCGTCGCCCGCTCCGGCGTCCAGGCTGTCGTTGCCGCTGTTGCCGTTCAGCTGGTCGTTTCCGGCCCCCCCGATCAGGGTGTCGTTGTCGTCGTCGCCGTTCAGTTCATCGTTCCCGGCGCCGCCGTCGAGCCGGTCGTTGTTGTCGCCGCCGGAGAGGTTGTCGTTCCCGTCCGCGCCGGCGAGCGTGTCGTTGCCGGCTTCGCCGTAGAGGTTGTCGTTGCCCGCCGCGCCGTCGACGCTGTCGTTGCCTTCGCCGCCGTATGCGTTGTCCTGGCCGGTCCCCGCGAGCAGCGTGTCGTTGCCGCCGCTGCCGTAGAGGTTGTCGTTCCCCTCGCCGCCGTCGAGCCGGTCGTTGCCTTCGCCGCCGTCCAGGCCGTCGTCGCCCGCGGCGCCGATCACCGTGTCGTTGCCGTCGTTGCCTCCTACGATATCGCTCCCCGCGCCGCCGTCGACGCTGTCGTTGTCGTCGCCGCCGTAGATCTCGTCGTTGCCGTCCGCGCCGAGCAGCACGTCGTTGCCGCTGCCGCCGTAGAGCCAGTCGTTGCCGTCTCCGCCTTCGAGCCGGTCGTTGCCGCCGCCGCCGTCCAGCGAGTCGTCGCCGCCCTCGCCGAAGTCGTTGCCCGCGCCGCCGAGCAGCGTGTCGTTGCCGCCCTCGCCCCACATCTCGTCGTCGCCGCTGCCGCCGTCGAGGCTGTCGTTGCCCTCGCCGCCATCCAGTTCGTCGCCGCCCTCGCCGCCGAAGAGCGAGTCGTTTCCGCCCTCGCCGAAGAGCGCGTCCTGGGGCTGGAGGAAGTCGTTGCTGCCGTCGATGCGGTTGTTCAGCTCGTTGCCGCTGATGAACCCGCCCTCGCCCATGAGCACGACGTTCTCGACGTTGTCGTCCATCTGGTAGAACAGGCTCTCGCCGAAGAACACCACGGTGTCGGCGGTTCCGCCGTTCGCCGCCTCGTGGATCTCCAGCTGGTCGTTGATGAACAAGCCCTCGCCGAAGGCTCCCTCGCGGAAGACCTCGTAGCGGTCGTTGCCCGCGCCGCCGTAGGCGTTGACGAAGAACGAAGGGAAGATCTCAAACTCGATGACGTCTGCGTCGTCGGTGCCGAGGACGATCGGCTGGTCACCTTCGTATTGGATTTGAGCCATGGCGGATTTCCTGTTTCTTTACGCGTGGAAACGAAAGCGGCGCGCCCGTGGGCGCGCCGCGTTGAGCTGGAACGGGCGCAAGCCGACCCGCGCCGTGAATTCTGACAGCGGAAACTGACGCTTCAATGACCCCCCCGACTGCGATGCTATTTTGTCGAAACTTCTTTTCCCGCAGCGCGCAGTATCGTCGAGGCCGGCCGCAAAGACAAGGGCCGCCGCGGGCTCGGCTCTGAAAGAAAACCTCAGGCCAACCCGGCACCTCGACCGGGGTCGCAAAAACGTGAACTAGTTCCTTGATTTGCTACAGCGGCTCGCGATGAGGCGCTGGTCCGCCGCACTGTCAACCCGCGCTGATACGGAGTGCGGCCGCAGCGCTCTTGAGCCTTGCGTCGAAGGTCCAAAGCGATGTGCGCGCCACCGCGCAGGACGCGAGCAGATGCACGTCGATCAGGCCGAGGCCGCGGCCTTGCAGTCGGTTGCGCTCAATGAATGCCAGGACCTCCTCGTCGCTGACCATGCCCAGCGACGGCAGCTCGCCCAGCAGCCCGAGGATTTCCCCTCGCCTGCGCAGGTTGCCGCAGGCCAGCTCGCCGACAACCAACGGGTGGCACAGTACTTCGCCTGCGTCGAGCAGCGCAGCAAGCCGCGCCTCCCCCCGCCTGAGGTGCTCGACCCAGACGGAGGTGTCCACCAGCACCATTCAAGCGGCGCGGCGGCGCGGGATGCGGCGCAGGCGCGGCTCTCTGCCGCCCATCGCAGCGAGGCGCCGCGCGCTCGCCCTGGCGATCAGGGCCTCCAGACCCATGCGCACCAGGGCTGTCTTTTCCTTGACGCCGGTGAGCGCCGCGGCCCTGGCGAGCGCCTCGCGATCGATGTTGAGAGTGGTGCGGTCCACTGTTTTCATGCATATCATGATCGCATATTGATATGCATCAGGCAAGCTGCGGTCTCGAAGCAATCCGACGTCCGCCGTCAAGTTCCTTGATTTGCTACAGCGGCTCGCGCATGCCGCGCCGGAAGCAGGCCGTGACCGGGGCGATCAGGTAGTCGAGCGCGGTGCGGCTGTCGGTGCGGATTCAGATCTGCGGTATGTCAAACACAGGCGTAAAGTGACATGCATGGAAAAGACCCAGGTTTACCTGCGCAGGGAAGAGCTCGCCGCCCTGCGCAAGGCGGCGGCCCGCTCGGGGCGCAGCGTCGCCGAGCTGGTGCGCGAGGCGATCCGCAAGGTCGTGCTCAAGCCGCGCTCCGCAGGCCCCGTCGCGATCTGGGACGACGAGCCGAAGCGCCCGTCCGTCGATCACGACAGCGTCCACGACGAGCCCTGATGCGGCAGCGCACAGGCGCGGGAACAATGGGACCTGCTGCACGGATCGGCCGCCAGACAAGCTCTCCGCCGTCGACGCCACCAGCTTCGCCGTCATGAAACGCGCGGGCATCCGGCTCGCCTTCACCTTCGACCGCCACTTCTCCGTGGTCGGGTTCAGGCTGGTCGCCTAGCGGTACGGCGAAACTACAGCGGCTCGCGCATGCCGCGCCGGAAGTAGGCCGTCACCGGCGCGATCAGGTAGTCGAGCGCGGTGCGGCTGTCGGTGCGGATGTAGACCTCGGCGGGCATCCCGCGCAGGGGACCCATAAGCTGCGCAACCGGTCGCCTTGCGTCGGCTCGGCCGGATTCCAGGGCCGCGGCCGGGTTGCGCGAAGCAAGGCGCGATGTTTACAATGTCGATATGGCACATCGCATTTGTAAAGCTTGATCCCGCGCCGCGCCGCCGCGACGCTGCGCCGGCTCGCGCGCGGCTTCCCGATCGTCGCGCTGACCGGTCCGCGCCAATCGGGCAAGACCACGCTCGCGCGGGCGACATTTCCGCGCAAGCCCTACGTGTCGCTCGAAGATCCCGACGAGCGGCGGTTTGCGCTGGAGGATCCGCGCGGCTTCCTCGACCGATTCCGCCGCGGTGCGGTCCTCGACGAGGCCCAGCGCACGCCCGAGCTCTTCTCATACCTGCAGACCGAGGTAGACCGCGATCGCCGTCCCGGCCGCTTCGTGCTCACCGGCTCGCAGAATCTCGGTCTGATGGCGACGCTCTCGCAGAGCCTCGCCGGTCGGTCCGCAATGGTGCAATTGCTGCCGCTCGCGCTTTCCGAGGTGCGCGGCGAGGCGCGCGCGAGCGGAATAGACGACTTCCTGGTCCGCGGTCTCTATCCGGCGCTGTACGACCGCAAGCTGCGGCCCGCCGACTGGCATGCAGGCTATCTTGCGACCTACGTCGAACGCGACGTGAGTCAGCTTGCCAACGTGCAGGACCTGCGTCTTTTCGAGCGCTTCGTGCGGCTCTGCGCGGCGCGCTCCGGGCAGCTGCTCAACCTCTCCGCCCTGGCGTCGGATTGCGGCATCTCCGATGTGAGCGCGCGCAGGTGGCTCTCGGTCCTCGAGGCGAGCTACATCGTGCATCTGCTGCCTCCACACCATCGAAACTTCGGCAAGCGGCTGGTGAAGTCGCCCAAGCTGTGCTTCGTCGACGCCGGCCTTGCGGCATTTCTCCTTGGCATCCACACGCCTTCTCAAATGTCGGTCCACGCGTCGCGGCCCGCGCTGTTCGAGACGCTGGTCGCGGCCGAGTTCCTGAAAGCCCGATTCAACGACGGCCTGCCGTCGAACCTTTATTTCTGGCGCAACAACATCGGCATCGAAATCGATCTGGTGCTCGAACAGGCGAGCGGCCTCGTGCCGATCGAGATCAAATCCGGCCGGACTCCGAGCGCCGACTGGCTGCGGAACCTGCGCCTTTGGATGGCCTACGCGGGCAAGACCGCCTCCGCGCCGCAGATCGTCTACGGCGGCGAAGAAGACTATCGGCGCTCGGGAGTGCGAATCCGCAGCTGGCGCGGAATCTGATTCGCGAAGCGGTGGCGGCTACAGCGGCTCCCGCATCGCGCGCCGCAGGTACGCCGTCACCGGCGCGAACACGCGGGGCGTTGTTTGTGGCGCAGGTTCAAATAACTACAAAGTCAGCGTAGGTGAGGGTCCCTGAAATCGGGTCGATCACCGCAAGGGACCCGCTCCAGGGCTGAAGCAAGCTTTTCCCCCCGCTACAGCGGCTCGCGCATGCCGCGCCGGAAGTACGCCGTCACCGGCGCGATCAGGTAGTCGAGCGCGGTGCGGCTGTCGGTGCGGATGTAGATCTCGGCGGGCATGCCGGCCTGCATGCGCAGGTTGCCGGCCTCGGCGAGCGCCTGCGCGCTCACCTCGATGTGGGCCATGTAGTACGGCGCGGTATTGGCGTTGTCCTGCAGGCTGTCGCCCGACATGTAGCTCACCGTGCCCTCTACGAGCGGGGTGTTCCGCTGCTTGTAGGCGGTCAGGCGCAGGTCCGCCGGCGAGCCCACGCGCACGTAGTTCACGTCCTCGGTGCGGATGCGCGCCTCGACGATGAGGCGCTTGTCCTCGGGAACGATCTCCATCAGCACGTCGCGCGGCCCGATCACCGCGCCGGCGGTGTTCACGCGCAGCCCCACCACCTCGCCCGCGATCGGGGCGACGATTCTCTGGCGCTCGGAAGCGTCCCTGGTGGGCCGCAGGCGCTCCTCGAGGTCGAAGCTGCGCGCGGTGGCGTCCTTCAGCTCGTCGGTCGCGCTCTGGCGGTAGGCGTTGACCGCCGACTGCTGGCGCAGCTTCAGCTCGGACTCGCGCTGGCGCGTCTTGGAGAGCTCGGCGCGGTGCTCGCCGTAGCGCGCCTCGTACTCGGCGACCGCGCGCTGCAGCGTGAGCAGGCGCGTCTTCTGCACGTAGCCCTGCTTGGAGAGCTGCTCGTTCGCGGCAAGCTCCTCCTTCTGGAAGCCGAGCGCGCGCTGCTCGGCCGCGATCTGCTCGCCGAGCGCCGCGGCCTCGCGGCGCGTCTCCTCGACCTGCGTGCCCAGCTCGCGCAGCTGGTCCTCGAGCTGCCTGCGCCGCGCCAGGTAGAGCGCCTTCTCGCGCTCCAGGCTCTCGGCGGTCTTGGGGTTCTGCGCGCGCGCCAGGATGTCGGCGGGGAACTTCAGCTCGGCGGGCCGCGCCGCCTCGGCGGTGAGCCGCGCCACGCGCGCGCGCTCGGCGTCGAGCTGCGTGCGCAGCAGGTCGAAGGCGGCGTCCACGCGCACGTCCTCGATGACGATCAGCGGCTCGCCCTGCTTCACGCGCGCGCCGTCGCGCACCAGGATCTGGCGCACGATGCCGCCTTCCTGGTGCTGCACCACCTTGCGGTTCAGGTCCACCTTGACGAAGCCCTGCGCGATCACCGCGCCCGAGAGCGGCGCGAACATCGCCCAGCCGCCGATGCCGACCACGCCGATCCCGATCACCGCCAGGCCCGCGAGCAGCAGGCGCCGCACGTCCATGCCGGGGTCGAATTCCACCGGCGGGATGAACAGCTCGCGCAGCCGCCGCACGACGGGCGACATCTCAGGCCACCCCGCGCGCCGGCTGCGCGCCGCGCGTGACGCGCGCCATGATCTCGGCGCGCGGCCCGAACATCTCGACCGCGCCCTCGCGCAGCACCAGCAGCTTGTCCACGCCGGCGAGCAGCGAGGGCCGGTGCGCGATCACCACCACCGTGACGCCCGCCTGCTTGAGCTCGCGCATGGCGCGCACCAGCGCCTCCTCGCCCTCGGAATCCAGGTTCGCGTTCGGCTCGTCCAGCACCACCAGGCGCGGGCTGCCGTAGAGCGCGCGCGCCAGGCCGATCCTCTGGCGCTGGCCGGGCGAGATCGCAGTGCCCGCCTCGCCGATCTCGGTGTCGTAGCCCTTGGGCAGGCGCAGGATCAGCTCGTGCACGTGCGCGCGCTGCGCGGCGCGGATCACCGCCTGCGCGTCGGGCTCGCCCAGGCGCGCGACGTTGTCCGCCACCGTGCCGTGGAACAGCTCCACGTCCTGCGGCAGGTAGCCGATGTAGGGCCCCAGGTGCTCGCGCGGCCACACCGCGACGTCGGCGCCGTCCAGCCGCACCGCGCCCGAGATCGGCTTCCACACCCCGACCATCAGGCGCGCGAGCGTCGACTTGCCCGAGGCGCTCGGGCCGATCATGCCGAGCGACTCGCCCGGCGCCAGGTCGAGCGCCACGCCGCGGATGATCGGGCGCTCGACGCCGCGCAGGCCGAACACCACGCGCTCCAGCACCAGCTCCCCGGCCGGCTCGGGCAGCTCGGTGCCCGGGGCCTGCAGCGGGTTGGCGTTGAGCAGCCGGTCGAGGCGCTGCCAGGAGGTCTTCGCCTCGACCAGGTTCCTCCAGCCCGCGACCAGCATCTCCACCGGCGCGAGCGCGCGCCCGAGGATGATGGTCGCGGCCATCATCACCCCGGCGGTCACGTGCTGGTCGACCACCAGGTAGGCGCCGGTGCCGAGCATCGCCATCTGGATGAACTGGCGCGCGAACTTGGTGAGCGCGGAGAAGGTGCCGCCCAGGCCGCTCGCCACCACCTGCTCGCGCAGCACGCCGTCGTTCAGCCCCGCCCAGCGGCGCGTCACCGCGGGCAGCATGCCGAGCGCGCTCACCACTTCGGCGTTGCGGACGCTCGCGTCGATGAAGCGGCTGGCGCGCCGCGCCTCGCCCTGCACGCGCTCCAGCGGCCGGCGCGTGAAGCGCTCGTTGAAGAACGCGAGCGCGCCCATCAGGCCCGCGCCGAGGACGGCCACCACGCCGAGCAGGGGATGGAACGCGAAGATCAGCAGCAGGAACAGCGGCAGCCACGGCGCGTCGAACACCGCGAAGATGCCGGTGCCGACGAGAAAGCTGCGCAGCGTGTTCACGTCGCGCAGCCCGTTCAGGTACTCGGCGCCCGAGAGGCGCGCGGTCTGCGCGAGCAGCCCGTCGAGCACGCGCGGGCCGAGCGAGCGGTCGAGCGCGACGCCCGCGCCGGCGAGCAGCCGCGCGCGCAGCACGTCGAGCAGCGCCATCACCGACAGCGCGCCCAGCGCCGCCAGCGTGAGCATGATCAGGGTCGCCTCGCTGCGGCTGGAGATCACCCGGTCGAACACCTGCAGCATGTACAGGGGCGGCACGAGCAGCAGCGTGTTGATCACCAGGCTGAACAGCCCGGCGTAGAAGAAGAACGGCCGGAAACGAAGGACCAGCTCGCGCACTTAGGGCGCTCCCCCTGACGAAAAACTCAGCCGCGCATTATACCGACGAAAGAAAACCTTAGGCGGGGACCTTCACCTAAGGTGTACGAATTTTCACGATCCCGCCCTTGGCCAGCCAGCCCAGGCTGCGCATGAGCGCGCCGCGGCGCGCCGGCGGGTAGAGCGCCTCGAGCTCGCCCGCGGCGAGCCTCGCGCCCGGGCCGAGCGCGGCGAACAGCCGCTCGAATTCCTCGCGCCCGAGCATGAACTTGAGCGCGAAGCTGTTCATCCCGGCGGCGGCGATGCGCGCCGTCTCGGCCTTCGGGTCGGCGCAGGCGCGCTCGACCAGCGTCGCGCTGCCGATCGCGAACGAGGGAAACGCGCGGAACACCCGGAACGGATCGTCGCGCAACGGGTGCGCGCGCCCCGGGCGCGCAGGCTGCGAGCGCCGCGCCTCGGCAAGCTCCGCCCACAGCGCCTGATACTCGCGCACGATGACCGACCAGTCGAAAACGCGCCGCGCCCGCTCGCGCCCCGCCTCGCCCATGCGCCGCCTGAGCGACGCGTCCTCGATGAGCGACAGGTATGCGTCGGTCGCCGCTCCCACGTCCACCGCGGTGCACTGCCCCGCGTTGCCGATGTACAGGTCGTAGGTGTCGAGCCCCGCGAGATAGCGAAGCGCGAGCTCCGCGCCGTGGCCGGGCTCGGGCATCGCCGTCGGGATGCAGATCGCCGTCTCCCCGTCCACCACCGTGTCGCGATACCCGTCCCAATCGCTCACGACCGCCGGAAGACCCGCGGCCATCGCTTCCACCGGCGCGAGCCCGAAGCTCTCCTGGATGTTGTCCGAGAACGAGGTGAACACGTCCGCCCCCGCCCAGGCGCCGGCGCGCTCCTGCGGCTTTCTCCCGTCCACGTGCGCGAGGCGCACCGAGGGGCAGTAGCGCCTGGCGCCCTCCAGGAACTCGCGCCGGATGCTGTCGTTGAAGAAATAGCCGGCGAGGATGAAGGCGAGCTTCCTCTTCGTGCGCGCGGCGGCGGCCTCCAGCGCGAGGTACATCGGCAGCGGATGCGCCTTGGCGTGGAACGACAGGCGCCCGAGGAACATGAACGCCACTTCGCTTTCGCCGATCGCGTGGCGCTTGCGCCACTGCGCGCGCAGGCGCGCCGCCGCCTCGCCCTGCGGGAAGGCGTCGCAGTCCACCCCGAGCGGGATCACCGGGAGCCTGAGGCGCGGCGCGGGCGCCTGCGCGCCGAAGCGCTCCGCGAGGTACTCGCCCCAGCCCGCGAGCACGCCGTCGAGCGTGCGCTTGACCGCCTGCGAGGTGCACACCAGCGCGTCCCAGGGCTCGACCGGCGCGACGAGCAGGTTGCCGAAGTCCTCCATCACGCGGTCGGAGGAGATGGTGTGCGTGAGGCCTACCACGCTGTATGCCGTGTCGGAGAGGAAGCGCCGCTGCCAGCAGAATTCGCTCACCCCGGGGGCGTAGACGAATAGCGCCTCCGCCTCGGCGAGCGCCGCGAGGTCGCCGTGCGGGATCCAGGCGCAGGGCTTTTTCGCCTGCGCGGCCATGTGGGCCTCGAAGCGCCGGAACTCCTCCTTCGACCTCGCGTAGCCGATGAAGCGCTCCGCGTCCGCGTGGCGCGCGAAGCCGGTGAGAAAGCCCGCGCCGGCCGCGTTGCGGCCCATCAGCTTCGCGAGCTCGGTGGTGAACGCGTCGTGCTGGTAGTAGATCGCGGCGTTGGCGGCGGGCATTGCCGCAGTTTACCGAGGCGGGCGGCGGTCCCGGCTCAAACCCGGGCGTCGTGGCGCACCATGGGGTGCTGCCAGCGCAGCAGGCGTTCGTCGGCGGTGACCAGCGCGGCGCCGTGGTGCAGCGCCGTTGCCACGATCAGCCGATCCACGGGGTCGTTGGGCAGGCCGCCGAGGCCCACCGCCCGCACTGCCGTGTTGCCGTCCACCGGCAGCTCGACCAGCCCTGCGGCAAGCAGTTGGCCGCGCCACTCGTCCGGCGCGGCCGGCAGCTCGATCCGATCCCGCGCCTGGAGCAGCGCAGCCTCCCAAAAGGACATCGCGCAGACGCCGACTTCGCCGCGGGCCCAGAGCCGCTCGATGAGCGCCCTCGCCTTGCGTCCGAGCTTGCGCTCCTCGAAGTCAACCCACGTCAGGACGTGGGTGTCGAGCACGATCACTTGAGGGCTTCCCAGAGCTCCGTGCCGATCGGCGAAATAATGTCCCCGAGGATCTTGCCCTGGCCCTTGTGCAGGCCGATGAGCGACTTGGCGCGCGGGCCGCGGTGCGGCCGCAGCTCGGCCACCGGCCGGCCGTTCTTGGTGACCAGGATGGTCTCGCCGGTGCGCGCCACCCGGTCCATCAGCGCGAGGCACTGGGCCTTGAATTTCGATGCCTGGATGGTCTGCATGACCACTATTCTGCCCATGGTCACACAAGTGGTCAATCCGCGCCAGCCGCTCAGCCGGCGACGAGGAAGTCTCCCGCGTCGAGGTCGGGGCGCGCGCCGCGCACGCCGAGGATGGCGAACAGCACCGGCTCGCCGGCGTTCGAACCGTCGGCGTCGTAGTAGAGCGCCCCGGAAACCGTGTCGAACAGGATCCGGTCGTCGGCGTCGAGCGCCGTGACTTGCGCGCCGGCGCGAAACGCGCCGGCG
>Ga0209342_10000440_pt1 | contig 47700 bp, 66 predicted proteins | sample RifCSP16_2_FD_184023 | JGI IMG/M metagenome (GOLD analysis project Ga0209342, IMG submission 184023) | Soil microbial communities from Rifle, Colorado - Rifle CSP2_sed 16_2 (SPAdes) (version 2) | ecosystem: Environmental > Terrestrial > Deep subsurface > Rock core/Sediment | place: Rifle...
ATTGATACCCCTCCCCCTCGTGCAAGAGCTGGCGAGTAGCCTCGATCACCTCGTCAGGCAGGCTTAGTATCATGGCGCCATTGCTCTCCGCATCTCAGCATCATCCAGCTTGACCCCCGCCCAGGTGATGGTCAAGGAGTGATTACCGATCCACTCTTGCAGCGTGAGCGAACCCGCCCCTACCAGGCTGGTCCCGGCGGTGGGTGGGTGGCTGCCCCAATCTGTCAGGTTGGCGGAAGTGGAGCCGGTCTGCTTGCTGAAGCCTGTCATGGACGACCACAGATAGAAGTCCAGTAAGGGCTGGCTCTGGTCGAAGGCCATCCCCATGCAGAACCAATCCAACGGCCCAGCCGGTGAGAAGGTGTAGGTCTGCTCGGTGATCGCCCCACCCGTGCGCCTGCGCCAGAAGATCTTGTGGTTATCGGTGTGCCTGCCCATGACGGTGTAGTAGGTGGCGTCGACACCATCCCGAACGTGCCAGCCATAACGAAACGTGCTGGCATCCGTCCACCTGGCGGCAGCGTCCACCTGCATCCAGCAGATGGCCGAATACAGGTTGCCGTTCCAGTCGGTGGGAAACGTGTTGCCAACCACGTCTACCATGTCCACGCAGGTGTTGTTGCCGTCGAACCCGAGGGCATACAACCCGGCCGGTCCAGTGTTGCGGTAGGTGATCCCTGCGCCGCCAATGATCCTGCCATCGTTGACCCCCGCTATCGAATGGTCGGCTGCCGTGGTCCCGCTCGCCTCGTCCAGCCATAAGGCGTTGATGATGTTCGCCGGACGCACCCCCATCGCCCGCAATAAATACCTTGGGTTGCCCATGATGGACAACAGTCTTCCCTTATCTGCCATGCTACTTCCTCCTCCTGATGATGTGTAACTGTGACCTCACTCGCTGCCGGGCGCTCATATCTATCTCGTCCGCCAAGTGGCTGTGCACCCCATCCTGCACCACCAGGATGTAGTTTTGCCCAATGATAGGCCCATCCGCCAGGTGACTGTGCAAACCGTTCGCCACAATCAGCAACAGAGCAACCAGGATCACGTTGTCTGCCAGGTGGCTGTGCTGTCCATCCTGCACTACCAGGTAATGATGCTGAGTTGGCTCCGCCCCATCGGCCAAGTGCGTGTGAGCGCCATCCTGCACTGCCAGGGTATGAGCCTGGAACAAAGCGGGGGTCTCTGAGGAGTGGGTATGCTGTCCATCCTGCACGGTGAGCGTAGCCGATGTGTTCAGGACGACGTTCTCCGCTTGATGACTGTGCTGCCCGTCTTGGACGGCCAGGGTGTGCGCCTGGAATAAGACTACACTCTCAGACAGGTGGCTATGCTGCCCGTCTTGAACTGCAAGGGTATGGGCCTGGAATAAGACCACGCTCTCTGACTGGTGACTGTGCTGCCCGTCCTGCACTACCAGGATATACGACTGCGCCAGTATCGGCGCCTCCGCCGAATGGGTGTGAGTACCGTCCTGCACTACCAGGTTGTGAAGCTGGGCAAGCGTTGGCGTCTCGGATTGGTGCGTATGACTGCCGTCATTGGCCGCCAGGGTGTGCGCCTGAAAGAGAGTCGGAGTCTCGCTTGAGTGTGTGTGCTGCCCATCCTGGACCGTTAGCGTAGCACCGCCCGCCGGCATGTAATCTACCAGCGCCCAAAGCGTCGAAACGCGGGCCTGGTCGCTATCGCCGGTAGAGATGCGCACCCCGATCTGCATTGCGTCCAGGTCGGTCTTAGTCCAGGCAGTCGTGCTCGCTCCAGGCAGGTCGTACAAGACCAGGCGGGAGTTTGCCGACATTGTCCCTTCAGAGTTCGAGTACCAGGCGGTGTTATTGACAAAGTGGGTAGCCGATTCCTCGACCGTCCCGCCCGCGCTAGCCTTGATACGGGTGACAAATAAGGGGTCGGAGCCCGTGGCTGATGATAGCGAATGGCGCACGCCCACGGCGACGACGTTGACCGTGCCCACGTCGGCGGGGGATGTCTCTACGTTGTAGTCATCTGTATGGTTGAGCGTTCCCGACGACACGTAATCGGTGGCGTCGTTGGGGATAATCTCATCGGTCTGGCTCCAGTTCGCCCCGCTATCCGTCCCGCCGCGGGCAAAGTCTGCATTGTCGCCCGCCGCATTGGGGCGTAGCGCGACTATGCTGCCCGCGCCGGGGTAACTATTCTGAAACGAGCCCGAATTATTGTTAACTGCCAGGTCGTCAAAATACCAGTCGCCCTGCGTCTGCGCCTCAGAGCGCAGGTTGCCGCCGATAACAATCACGTTTGACCCAACGGACAGCGATCTTGTGCTCGATCCGGCGAACTCCGTCCCATTCAGGAGGCAGCGCACGACGCACGCCCCCGCGCCGCCTGAGGCGTTTGTCTGTAACTCGATGCGGTTCTCAAATGATCCGGTGGTCAGAGCAGAGGATGCCGAGCCGATCACCCCGTCCTCGTCATACAGGCGCAGCACACCAGTGTTATCAAGCGTGACCCAGATGACCGGAGTAGCCACACCCGGCGCGTCGTTCAGGACGATGATCGTGTTCTCGGCGCTGGGCAGCGTATCCGGGCGGATGTAAACTCGTGTAAACCACGGGCCTGTCCCGCCTGCTGCGTATTGGCTGGCTACCCATTCTGGTGTAGCGGAGACCAGCGAGGCGATTTGCACGCTATAAGCGCCGCTGCGTTTGATGGTGCTGGAGATCGCCGTTACTCCCGCGCGCCCCGTCCACTTAATGCCCGGCCCTGTATCATTTAGCTCACTACCGATAATGGCAAGCCTAGCCATGCTCTAACCCCCTGGCGACAATCCGCGCCCGCAGGTCATCCAGTGCGCCCGAAAAGCCTAAATCCTCGCGCAGAATTGCCTGGCGTGGCTCGACTACATCCCGCATGAGCCTCGCAGAGCAGGCGACCCCCCATAATGGTACAACCAACACACGCCGGTCTACCAGGCGATTGATCTGGAGCTGCAGCCCGGCGACGGTGAACAGGGCATGGTCGGTGATCACACAGGAGATATCTGCCCCATAGTCAAAGCCGCGCTTGAGCAGCCAATTCCAGAAGCGCGGGTGGCTTCCTGTCTTGTCCGCGTTGTCAACCGGGCTATAAAAGACTTTGTGGCTGTCCAGGTTGTATAGATTATTGGGCGGATTGACTCCGGTCGGGATGGCCTGGAAGAAGATCGCCTCGTGTGGGGTGCTCAGCCCCGCAATCGTGTAGTAGACGCGGGAAATCTCGACGTTGTCCTGGACTGACGGGTCGAACTCCTGGCCGTCCAGGTTCAGCACGTGGCGCTCAACTAGCGCCGTCAAGGTGTTGATCTGCTGGCGGTTGCCGAGATTGCTTTTATTGTGGATCAGGCCGAGCGCCAGCAGCACGGGATTCCTCCCTGGGTGGTTTGTATCCTTGGGATGGGTTGTATCCGTAATGCTCTCCGGGCGCGTAGTCGTAAAGCTCCAGCGACTTGCCCGTCTTGGGATCATACGCCCGCCATAACCCCCCTTCCCAGGTCTCCCACCTAACTTCTGACGGCAATGGGGACGCTGCCGAGCGGCTCGATGATTTTGATCTCCGGTTCTTCAAGGTCCACCTCCTGGATCAGGTAAGCAACGGCCTGATACGCATTTGCCGCACCCACCGCCCGCTCACGCTGCCGGGAAATGGCAATGCGCATCGCCTCCAGCTCCTCCCCTTCCGCCTTCTGCTCGATGGCCGTATACTGGCCTTCGAGATGTTGCAGCCTGGCAAGCTCCGCATTACGCTGGGTATCCCAGCTCGCCAGGTGGTGTTCAAGGTCCTGTCTGAAGATCATTTGCCCTCCCTGATAGCCATATATCTTCGAGCGCAGCAGCACCGAGTTAGCCGGACGAGAGACGGTTATCCCCCGCCCAATCGCAAGGCCGACGAAGAAGGCTGCACCCTCGCGCTGGTAGCGGTACTCGGTGATCGACCCCATCTCGAAGCCATAAGTCTCGATGACATTGAAGCCCTCATGAATTGCCAGCGCCATCATGTAATCGAATGAGGAGGTGTAGAGAACATGCGGGCTTTGTCCCTTCACCAGCCGCTCGCCGAACAAGTCCTGGCTCACCTCTTCGATGGGATAGCGCACGCAGCCAGAGATGCCGGGGAAGTAGTCCAGCATGTAGATCGGATAGCCCGCCTGCTGGGTGTTCAGCCACTCCCAATGCCTGGCGGGCTTCTCCCACATCGGCTTGCCCGTGTTGGAGTACAGCCAGATGGGGTGCATCTCGAACAGGCGGTCTATGCGCGGGATGTAGTCGTACTTGTATGACCAGTTGAGAGTCCAGACCTCGTCCGCCTTGCTCTCTCTGATCCCCTCCCGCGTCTCTGCCGCCCCACCCGCCAGAGCGACCGTGCGCATTTATGCTACGTCCAGTATCTCGTCGTCCCAGGCTGGCACACTCACCGTGTTGCCCGAGGTGAGCGCCTGCGTGGTGCAGGTTGTGATAAACAGGAGCGTTGAACCCGTCGAGCCGGTCAGCGCAATGTGCGCCGCTGTGCCCGAGACGGATACACTGACGCTGGTCTGCGATGAGGTGCGCATCTTCCGCCCGCTGGTGTCGCCGTTCGACAACGTGATCTCGGTCGAGGTCACGGTCGTGTTCGCCAGCATGTAGGTCGATGTCGCCTGAGCATAGGTAGTGGGCTGTGTGCTGCACACGTTCAGCTTCGTCACCCGCGCCCGCACCCAGTCGAACGCCGCATCCAACATAAGATCGTTTTGCCACTTTGCCATTATATATTTCCTCCCTTTTGTCCGTGTACTGCTTTCGGTATGCTCAACACGTGGTCCGCCTGGCGGTTGCGGCTGCGGGTCCTCCGCCACCACTTGCTAACCCTGTGCCTGAGCCTGTGTCGTATCCTTGACCACTGCATAGTTCCTCCTCGGCAGTAATCTGCCTCGGCAGTAATCTGCCGATTGTGTTGCGTAACACATTCTTGGGGCAGAACACCCTGTACCTCTTCCCGCCGCGCCTTGGTTTTTCCCGCCTGCGCCCCTCTGCCCCTCCTCTGGTATCCCCCTAGGCTAGTATTCCATCGTTCGAACGTTGAAGCAGCGCCCTAGCCACATGCGCCAGATAACGCTGTAATCCCTGCCGTTCTCGCTGTACTGAGTTTTGTACCTGAATGGCAAGAGCTGCTTCAGCCGCCAAACAACGGTGTTGTAAAACCAGATCTTGTTCATATCTTTATCCCTCCAGCATCTTCACCCGTTCATCCAGGCTCATGATTGCCACGCCCTGCGCCAGCGTGCGCTCCTCTAGTACCTGCACCCGCTCCTCCAGGTCATCCGGAGGCGGCGGGTTCTGGTCGCCCAGCCATTCGTCAAGTGCCGCCAGGTCGCCGAAAAACACGTTCACGTCGCAGCAATTCGGCACACCCGGTACCGCGGGCACCCAGGCATGTGATCCTGCAATGCCAATCTGCCATAGCCGCGTGCCTGCCCGCGTCCAGCCGCCGGGGATTGTCGGCTGGTCTGCGCTGGTCCAATGCGCTACCCACCCAGCAGCGCTCTCGGGTAAAGGCATATTGTTGGTGAGTACCTGCCAGAGATAGGGGCTGGAATACACCCCACCAAGCGGATGTATCTTAGTCAGAAATTCAGAAATTCTAACCCGCCGCGTCGTAACACTAATCCCGTCGTTGGCCTCCACGTCCAGCCATAGGCGATTATTGCCCTCGATTGCCTGATCCATCCCATCGATAGCGTATAGAAAATTATCCGCCTGGCTTATCCCGCTCGCCCCATCCCGGAAGAAGTGGTAGGCCATCAAGCGCAGGTCAGCATCATACGCCCGCGGCCAGCGCGCCTCGAACTGCGGGTCGCGATAGCTGCTGCCCTCCGAGGCCTTGAAGATAACGAAGCGGTAGCCTGCGTTGTAGACTTTGTCGAAGTCGATCGGATCCGCATTGTGGCGCGAGAGGTCAACGCCGAGGACGACGGGGTAACTATACCCCTCTACCCTGCTAGTGGTAAATTTAGAGGAGAGCTGCCGAAGTATTCGGAGGGTATCGAATGGCGCGGCGAAGTCGGAGTATTTACGCGTGCGCGAGTCAAATGGTTGGGTCATTTACCTGCCTTTCTTTTTCACAATTACAGTTAATTATTTTTATAATAGCTCTTGTGCCTGATTACCATCTTCTCCAACCGTCCAATCCTGACGAGTTTCCTCAGCCTCATCCGCAAGCCGTCAGGGGTAATTGTCGTATCGGGGTCCAGCTTCTTGACCTGCTCGTAAATCTCGGCACATGTGTAATATCCCTCCGGCACCTCCGCCTCTTCGATAAGCTGCCTGGCTAACTCTGCAAGTAGTTCATCCCGATCTAAATCTTCAATGCCCATACCCTGCCCGCTTTCGGTTCGTAGCGGAATTTGTTTGGGTCATAGGAATACGCCCCATCCCGGATGCTGAACAAATGCCCGCCGATATCGGAGATGGATAACTCGCCGCCGATCCGATATACATATTCCGTCTTGAGCGTCCATGCCCTGGTGCATAGGGCAAATACATCGAAGTTGCCTCCGCTGTCTGCGTAGCGGTGATTGTGGGAGCGGATAGCGATATCCGGCGCGGGCTGGCGTAAGCCGCTCAGGTAGTGATAGGTAATCTGGACCGCCAGCTTGTTCGCCGCATTTTTCTCAGTCCACGGCAGCCGCCCCATGCCGGTGTGATGCGCAAGGTCGAACTTTTTGCCCGCGATCTCCGCCCGGCAGTGATACCAGGACTGCGTATTAGTATCCGGGATGGTGTTATCCAGGTCTTTGGCTATCGCCTCCTCCAGCCATTGGCTTTTGCCCTCGTGCGCCATGGTGCCACGGATGACGATTACGTTATCGACAACCTCCAGCATGGGCGTCAGCGTTTCCAGGATTAATGCCATGATGGTCGCCTTGTTCTGCGCGACAAGCTGCGTGGTGCGCCGCTTAGTATCCAGCTCGCCCAGGTCGCCGTTCAGGACCGCAATCTTACGACCAGGCAGCCGGCCTACCTCCTGCCACATATCGCACCACGATTCCCATAACGCCCGCTGGGGGCGGGAAGCGCGGTACGTGCCGCCGTCGTCTAAGTTCATGGATGGCACGCACAGGCTAACCGTGCTATTTATATGTGGGTCGGAGTTCACTATCACGTGAGTTTCCATCTCGACCCCTTTGATATTATTTAGCATGTTAAGGTGCTTATGGTACGCTGCCCGTCAATTTCAAAAATAGATAGCCCAATATCAGAGCCACGACATAATTCAAGGCGGGCAACAGGAACTTATCCTTGATGTTGGGCCACAACACAAACCGCTCCTCATCCCGCGGCCGTGTTTTTTCCTTCTCGTTGCGTAATATCTTGTGTGCCAGGTTATCATCTTCTAGCAGGCGAACTCTGGCCTCCATACGCTCATTCCAACGAGCCATGTCCGAGCGCAATTCCCCTAATGATAGGCGCAGATCATCTATCTTCTCTTTTAGCGTCAGCGTTTTGCCGTTGTCTTCTTCTGGCATATCTATGTCCCCCTGTTAGCCTCCCTTAAGGATATATTTCGAGGCGAAGTCGTGCAGGTAGTTTGCCCCGCGCCCGATCACCAACCCCGAAAGCAAAAATCCGACCGAAGAGGGCGAGCTATCCCCGATCAGCGCCAGCAGGTCGAGCTGGTAGTAGAAGGCAAGCCCAACGCCCACCGCGGCTGCCACATAGGTGAGCAGCCAGCGCAGCTTGTCGAGATTCACCTGGTCGATGATCTGCCCAAATAGATACTCGACCATACTTTCTGTGAGAAAAGCCAGGGCTAAAGCAAGTGCGATAGTTTGTGCCATATTCCCTCCTGTTAGATTTCAAGCGACCTTAATATCATGTCGAGAAGGTCGCCCAGTTCGGCTAATATCGCGGCGTACCGCCTGATTTCAGCAGCCAAATCGCAAAGACCGGGAGCCGGGACACTTTCTTTTTCCCCTGTCTGGTCTCGATGGAAAAGTACCGGGGATAGCCGCTCGCTTAAGTGGGCAATGGATTTGGCAAGTCGTTCGATTTCGCGATGTAGATTGTTAAGCTGGTCCCTAACCTGTAACTCTCGTTTCGCATCTCCTCCCTCTGATCTGATTATCGGGATTTGTTTCTTGATTAGCTCAATTTCTTCCTGCAATTCGAAAGGTAAATCAGCATACTTCTGCGTCCGGTAGTCGGCCATACATATCTCCTCTCTGAATTTGAGGCAGGTGGGCCAGGTCGCTCCGTTGTTTCCCGGTAGGGCGTATTTCATCCTTGGGGCAACGCAGCCGGCTTAATTCCTTCTACCGTTCCGCAACAGCCCTCGCTGCCACCTGCCTTGACCACCCGCCACAGTGGCGCATATCCAAGGTTTTGGGGACCTGGTATAGATAGAGGCTTGGCGGGTTTACTGCTGATATTATACCCCATAATTGGCGAACTCCTCACATCTGTCGAGAACTCCCCCCGCCAGATGGTAGGTAATCCACCCTGATAATAGGATATAATCTGCTTATAATAACCTGCTTAGAAGGAGAAAACAGATGTCACCCCGTTATGAGAAACTAGCAAAATTCTTGGAACGGCAAAGGGTGGAAATCAGCCAGCGAGAAGGGAAAATCATCACCTGGCAAGAGCTCGCCAACCGGGTCGGCGTATCTTTTCAGTCCATGTCCAGATATAAAGACGGCCTCTCATTGTGCGAGCCTGCCATCCGCCCCGCAATGGCGGATGTTTTCGGACCCGATGTATGGGAAGCTATGGGAATGCTGCCGCCTGACGTAGACCCCGCATTTTTGCGCCTGTACCTGGGAGCAAAACAAGATCCCAACCTCAAGCGCATCCTGGATGACGCAATGGAGCGGGCACAGGAATACCAGGAGAAGCAACCAACTACCGGCCAGCTCTCATTCGTGTAACATAACACAACCCGATTCGTTAATCCCATCACCGGCAATCTCACGTGACGAATCGGGAGGGGCACATGGATATAGACGACTGGGGAAATTTAGGAGAAGCGGAACGGGCTGAGGCGCTGAAGCTCTACGCCTCCTGGCTGGCTCTGCCGCCCTCGCTCAGGATGTATTATAATGCTAAGGGTGGTTACTTCATGCGCCGAAAACTCGTTAGTGGATTGATAGCATTGGCAGTCATCTTTACCGGACTGGCTGCCTATTTTTTTGACCAACACCCCCTCGTATCAATTGTCCTGGTAGCTGTCGGCATTGGCCTGGGGGTGCTGCTGGTATGGGAAGTGGAAAGCAAATAGCCTGGACTAAATTCGGGTTCATCCGTGTGATCTAACGATCCTATATCCAGGCAGAGCCGCCCGAAAGGGCGGCTCTTGCATTTAACAGATTTGTCAGAAATTGGTGCTTGACAAACACAATAACATTTGATACAATCCTAACAGATGTAAGGAACTAATCACATGGATTACAAACTCCTCGAATTTATCATCGACTACAAGAAAGCCAATGACGGCAACTCCCCCTCCGTGCGCGAGATGTGCGCCTTCCTGGAGCGGGGATTGCCGTCTGTCCACGCCAGGCTGAAAGCGTTGGAAGTGGCTGGCGCAATCGAGCGCGGTGAAGGCGCTCGCTCTATCCGTATCCCTGGCGGCCAATGGCTGCCGCCCGCCTAAATAAATTGGCGACGGGTTGACACTCGCCGTGATTACCCGCCGCCAAAAAGGAGATTACATGCACAGTATACCACAAGAAGTTTACATCTACATCTACGGGCTGGCGATTATGCTAGTCACCGTGGGGCTATCAATAATCATCGACAATCAGATCAAGGGAGGCAAGCCATGATTACCACCTGGACCGAGCTTGACATCCTCAATAAGCCGCACTACCAGCGCAACGGCGATATCGTCCACCGCGCCGCCGATAAACGCGAGCGCGCCTGGGATAAGCGCAATGCAGAGGTCGAGGCGATGCTGGCGGCTGGCAAGATGGACTATGAGCTGATCGCTGAGCTTGACGAAATGTGCCGCATCGTCGAATGGTGGTACGCCCTGGTATATGCACACCACAACGAATGCACCTGCCGCGAGGACCGGGCGCAAGCCTGCCCGGTTTGCGTGGCGCGGATTGGCGAGACGCTAGGCGATGAGATCCCATTCGGGGCTGAGTAGATGATTAAACGGGGGGTGCAACTCCCCCCCAGCTCCACCACAGGAAAGGATAAAAATAATGACAGATAAAGCATTAGCAATCTATGGACAGTTTGACCAGCTCCAGCGCGCAGCCCTGGCGATGCAGAAATCGGGCTTCTTCCCAGATGTAAAAAGCGAAGCCCAAGCAATCGTCAAAGTTATGGCTGGTGCAGAATTAGGGCTTCCGCCATTTGCGTCGATGACGGGAATCAATATTATCCAGGGCAAGCCAGTATTGGGCGCCAATGTCCTGGCAACGCTGGTGAAAAATGACCCGCGCTATGACTATCGGCTGAAAAACGATTCTGATACCGAATGCGTCCTAGAGTGGTACGAGAACGGCAAGCCCGTAGGAACATCGGCTTTTACCATCAGAGAGGCTCAAAATGCCGGGCTGACCAGCAAGGATAACTGGAAGAAATACCCGAGCGACATGCTGTTTGCCCGCGCAATCAGCCGCGGAGCACGCCGCTTTGCACCCGGAATCTTTGGCGGCTCGCCAGTATATACGCCCGATGAAATGGGTGTAGATACCGATGAAAATGGCTTTGTCGATGCGATTGTCAAGGATGTGACTGAGGAAGCTCCCCGCCCTGAGCCAGAAAATGGCAAACCCCCTCAGCCGTCCCTAGTGGAGCTGACCCTGGAAGAAGCCCAGGCAGTCGTCAACAGCAAGGGCGTGAAATATGGAGAGATTGCCACCGAGACCCTGTCGAACATGGCGAACAGCATCCAGCGCGCCATGGATAGCGGCAAGACCAAAGACGAACACCTGCGCAAGCTCGAAGCGATCAAGCTGATATTGAAAGCCAGGGCTGAAACCGCATAACTTCTCCTCCTAGACAAGCCGGGGGCGGTGGTGGGTGCTGCCCCCGGCGGAAGGGATGACGATGGACGATAACGACAGACTGTACTACAACAAGCCAAGGCAAGTAAAAATCGTTGAGGGCGTATTTGGCTGTTGGTTAACATTTTATTCCCAAAGTGATATCAACGAGAAGCTACGTGGCCGCATTTATCGAAATCCGTCCTGGTGGAGCTTGAGAAGATTGGCAAAAATTTTGTCGGGTAAACCAGCTAATCTCGTATTGGACCCGCTTAACATTATCTTCCTAATAAATCAATGACCGACCGTAAATTCGTAACCGAAATCCTGATCCTGCTAACCTTCGGCGCTGGGCTGTTCGCTGCCTGGCTGCTAATAGCATGGCGATGACATCGGCGCAGCACGATTTCATCCCCTCCGACGACGGACGCCTGCGCATCTGCAAGGTTTGCGGGCATGTCGTGTTCTGGACTGACGGCGTGCTGACCGTCCTGGCAGATGGCGAGCCGGAGAAGCACGACGACCCGTTCGGCAATTTGCCGCCAGAGTTCGCGGAGTGGGCGGAGAGGCACTTCGGGGAGGCGCAGGGGTGAGCGTATTCTACAACGACAACGATACCTACGTTGCACAGTGGCTGCGCAACCTGGTTAGCGCAGGTCACGTCGCCCCCGGCTGCGTGGATGAGCGCAGCATCAAGGAGATAGAACCGGATGACTTACGAGGATACATACAAGCACACTTCTTCGCCGGAATCGGAACCTGGTCCCATGCCCTCCGCCTCGCAGGATGGCCCGACGATAGACCGGTCTGGACAGGCTCCTGCCCCTGCCAGCCATTCTCAGCAGCAGGAAAACGCGGCGGTACAGATGACCCTCGCCATCTCTGGCCAGACTGGTTCGGGCTCATCCGAGAGTGCCACCCTCCAGTCGTCTTTGGTGAGCAGGTTGCGAGCAAAAATGGACTTGCATGGCTCGATCTGGTATACGCTGACCTGGAAGGTGCGGGTTACGCCGTCGCAGCGGTCGATCTATGCGCTGCGAGCGTCGGCGCGCCGCATATCAGGCAAAGGCTTTACTTCGTGGCCCACGCCGAAAGCGGCAACGGGAGATTATCAATACTCACGGGGGAATCACGACAATCCGGTATTGAATCTGAGCGGGGCGGCGAAACTGGCCTCCTGGGCGACACCCGCGGGGCGGGACTGGAGGGACGGGCGAGCCTCGGAAGAGACAATGGACAGGAACAGCAGGCCATTGAACGAGCAGGCGGTTTCTGGTCTGATCTCGAATGGCTCCCCTGCCGGGACGGAAAGCTCAGGCCAACTCAACCCGGCCTTTTCCCGCTGGCTCATGGGGTTGCCTCCAGAGTGGGACGATTGCGCGCCTACGGCAACGCGATAGTGGCTCCGCTGGCGGCCGAGTTCATCCGAGCATACATGGAGATGATATCGTGAGCGCAGAAAGTTGCGGCTGGCGGGAACTGGTGAATTTGTGGTATACTTGTCCTTGCGCTGAGGATAATCGAATAAGTGATGAGCAGACGGCTACTTGCCATCGATTGTCCTCAGCAAACAATCGTCACTTGGCAGGTAGCCGTGTGCTTTATAGGGTGGAGAAATGACAGAATACTACATCAAAGACGAGGGGGATTTACGACAATATTACTTTCAAGTTCCGAACATGATTGATGATCTCGGATTATCTATTTTTGCCTTCCGACTTTATGGACATCTGAAACGAGTCGCCGGTGACGAGGGTATATGCTATCAATCAACCCGAACGCTTGCTAATAATTGCAAGATGTCCACAGCCTCAGTTTCAAGAGCTAAGAGAGAGCTTATATATTATGGATTGATTAATATTGATGAGCATAAAACGAAACATGGCGGGAGAGACTGTCACCAAATCACAATCATAAATATATGGAATAGGAACAATGCAAGTTACTCCAGGAAACAAGTTTCTGACAGTAACTTGCAAGTCTCACCACAGAAACTTGCAAGTTACCCTGGTGCGATTAAAGAAGAACCCATTAAGAATACCCCTATTAAGAATAATATGGAGGAGGAGGGCGAAAACGCCGGCGCGATTTTTCGGGCTTATGAAAGCGAAATCGGTTCTATTACTCCTATGATTAGTGAAGAACTGCAAGAGCTGGAGAAGGAACATCCCACCGAATGGATTATCGCCGCCATGCGAGTCGCCTCGATAAATGGCAAGCGAAGCCTGGCTTATTTTCGCGCCATACTGGCGCGTTGGAAGGTTGATGGATATGGTACTGAGCTAAAGCCGGCGCGTGGTAAGAACAGCAGGCAAGCCGCCGAGCCCGCCGGGTATGCTGCCCTGCGTGAATACATGGAGGAATTAGAACATGAAAACGCCTGAGATACTTGCCCTACTTGCCGCATCATTCCCGAAATTCGAGCTCACCAAAGACACTATCAAGGCTTATTCGATGCTATTGGCCGATATTCCAGAGGATATGCTGAAAGCCGCCGCCCTGAAATGCGCCCGTAAGTGTACCTTCTTCCCATCAGTCCATGAAATCATGGAGGAGGTGATCGGCCTGCGATTGGAGATTGAGGGATTGCCAGCCCTTTATGACGCATATCGGGAAGTCGCCACGGCGCGGTCGTATCATACATGGTCACACCCGCTGGTAAAACAGATCTCCTATCAATTGGGATGGAATGAGTACAACTTTCCTACCGATAACCAAGCGGCAGATAGGGCGCACTTTGCGGACGCATACAAACGCGCCAGAGAGGATGCTGTCAACGATATGATTACCATGCCAGAGGTCAAGCAGCTCGTACAAACTAAGGCTGCCATGCTCGAGAGTGGTGAAAATCCACAGTTGGGGAGCGGAATTTCAGATCCGCGAATTGCTAATCCTATTGGCAAATTAGCACAAAGCATGAGGGTGAAATGAACGATATCGCAATCATCTACAACTTCGCCAGGGCTTGCCGCCTCGAGGCAGACAAGACCGGCAATCCGTATCTATACGAGTTCGCGGCGCAGCAGTTTGACGTACTCCTGATGACTGCCGCGGCGCAACGGTGCAGGGATAGGGCGGAGCGGCTGATGCTGCTTCCCGTGCCCGAGCCAATCCCTGCTGAATTGGTCGGGCTATACCAGCCCATTGGAGATTATAAAGGAGTGTGAGCCATGAAATACCGTATCCGCATCCGCTGGGATGACGGCAGCGTGGGGCAGATGGTCGATATGCTCGACACCCGCGAGCAGGCGGAGCAGGCCGCCGCCCATCTGAATGAGCTGAACGCCATTACCAGCAGAGGCACGATCTACCATTGGGTCGAGGAGGTTGACGATGAACCAAAAAACCAGGCAAAAGCGTGAACGTGAGCAGCAATATTATTATCCGCGGCATGATACCAGCTACGTCTGCCGCGCCTGCCATGACACGATGGCATGTCCCACCTGCGGGAATCAGGTGACATATATTAACGGCGAGAAAATCCCTGGATGCTCGGATTGCAATTACACCGGGATTTGCCCAAAATGCACTGCCAGGATTGGAGGCTGAAATGTTAGACATACTTGCACTATCCGCGGGACTGATACTACTCGGACTATTCCTGGTCCTTGGCCTTGCCGTGTTCGGGTTGGCCGCCATCTGGGCCGCGATGCGGTCAAGCCAGATTAGCAGGCTGGAAGAGAGGAAGCGATGAACGCCGGTGATGCGTGGCTTTCAAGTTGCGTTTTGGTACTCGCTGGATTAGCTGCTCTGTTCCTGCTGTTCCGCTGGCTTGCGCTGCGCGCGGACAACAAAGGCCGGGGATGGGGCGAGTACAAGGGGCAGAAACCCGGCGATTACCCTCCCCGACATTTCCGCGGCCCGTCGGCAGCTTTCGATGCTTCAAAACTGGCTGACCAGCGGCGGAATGGGCGCCACCTCGGAGGCCCGATTATCGCCCACATTGAGCGGCGCTGGGCGCGACATCCTAATGACGGCGGCGACTTCGACACCTGGAACGACGCCGAATGGCTGGAGCGCAATGGGCCGGCCAATGGCGTGTATATCGAGTATATAGACTGATATTAAGGTTTAACCTAACAACCAGTTCACGAAAGGAAAATGAACCATGAACAAACATTTTGTCCAGGCGATTACAGTTATCGTCGCCCTGCTCATCATGCTCGTTGCCTTCGTTGTTACTGTGCGAGCCGATGCGCCGCCTAACCAATGCCCGCCCGCTGAGAGCCTGTTGCCCTGCGACCCGCCGAAGGCAGAGGTCAAGCAGCTTCCCCCCGTCTGCCGTTACCCGGACGCTTGCCAGTTTGAGCAGGTATCCAGGCAACGGGAGAAAGCGCAACCCAAGCCGGTGAGCATTGGGGCAAGGGTGCTGTTTCAACGTGTTTTCAAGGTTCTCCGCGCCGTCGGGACGGGGGGCTGATGCCTCACAAGATTGCCTACCGCCCTAATGGCAACGGCAGATTACCGCCGACGCCAAAGCTCTGCCAGGTCTGCGGCGAGCCCTTTGCCGGATTGCGCCGCAGTTATTGTAGCGATGAATGTGTCCGAGAGGGCGGCAGGCGGCAACGGCGCGAGTATTACCAGCGCACCAGGCAATTGGATAATGGCTTATGGAAGGGCTGCCATGCTGGCGGTTGTTCGTTCTACGCCACCTGCCGCGTGATGGTCTGGCGCCCGGACTGGGATCCCTACTGTTTCCCGTCTGCGCGGCTGCACCCGCTGTTTGTGCGAGAGTACGGTAAGGACGCGGTCGAGGATGACGCACCAGAGCCAATAAGGATCGAGCTGGATGTGATGATGGAGGCGGCATGACCGGCACGCAGATCATCAAGCAGGGCTTAGATCTCCTGGATCATACAATCAATGAGTTTGACCCGAGGAATGTAATCGCTATGTTCAGTGGCGGACACGATAGCCTTGTTTCAACACATATTGCTAGTCAACATCCACGATTCTCGTTTGCACTTCACATCAACACCGGAATCGGCATTGAGCAGACCAGGGAATTTGTGCGCCAGACATGCGGGGAGTGGGGAATTGAGTTGCGAGAATATAGGGCGGCAGAATGCTCCGATCCGCAGGTTTATGATGATATTGTTCGCGAGTATGGATTTCCAGGAGCTGATCAGCATAGAATTATGTACGTCCGCTTGAAAGAGCGCCCGCTGCGCCAAGCATTGCGCGATCTTAATAGACAACCGAAAGATAAAACATTGCTCATAACAGGAGCGAGGTCACAAGAAAGCATGAGACGCATGAGGCATGTTAAGCCCGTGCAGATATGGGAGGGTACAAAAATATGGGTAGCTCCGATCTGGAATTTTAATAAATTAGACGTAGGTGAATATATAAGAACTCATGGCCTGAGACGCAATGAGGTCGTTGATCTATTGCACATGAGCGGCGAGTGCTTGTGTGGCGCATTTGCCCATGAAGGCGAGAAGGAGGAAATACGCCAATGGTTTCCAGAGGTAGCAAGCCGCATTGATCAATTGGAGAACGAGATTACCGAGAAATTTCCGTGGGGCTGGGAAAATGGCCCGCCCGAATGGTGGAAGGAGTATAAACATGGGCAAAAAATTATACCAGGACTTGAAACACTCTGTTGGTCTTGCGATAAAAGAAGAAATGATCAATAGAAAGGATAGATGGGAACTAGAGGTATATCGCAATATAAATAATCTATGTGTATGGTGTGGTAAGCCAATGTTTAAAATTGTTTTTTACGATATACCTGTATGCAAGGATCATTTAACTAAATGACCGGAACGCAGATTATCAAGCATATTACGCTGCCCTGGCCCAATCGCCGCCTGTCGCCAAACTCCCCTGGCAACTGGCAGAGCAAGCTGACCGCCAGGCAGCAGGCGCGCAATGATGGCTACCTGGAAGCCCGCCTCGTCTATGACCCTGCTGATGATAATCCGCTATCGGGTGAGCTGCAAGTGCGCTATACCCTGCGCCCGCCAACCAGGCGCCACTATGATCAGGATAATGTGCTGGCCGGGCTGAAGTCGCACATCGACGGCGTATGCCAGGGATTGGGGATTGACGACCAACAATTCAGGCGCACTGTTATCGAGTGGGCAGATCCGCTCAAGGGCGGGCGCGTGGAGATGGAGATTAGGGAATTATCCTGATAACCACTCCACTTATTGAAAAGTGGAGTTACTTTAAGGAACTTTGCCATGACTAACTCAATTGGTGATACGACTAACTCAATTAGTGATATCCAGGTTATCCGCTGCGAGCTACTTACCCAACTGCCGCGCAAATATTATCCGTTCCCGAAGTGGAGATATCCCATGCCCGCGGATGCGCTGGCGGAGGCATTGCGACTATTCGGGATTTCGGCAGATATCATCTACGACTGGCCTGGGCATGATGGCAAACACGGATTTTGGGCAATGGAGGCGGAGCCCGGTGCCTGACATCCTGCTCGCCTGCGCCAATGCGGGGCGCATCCCGCTGGCGGATGGCAGCGTTCACGTTGTTGTGACCAGCCCGCCGTATTATGGATTGAGATCGTATGCGGGCACGGGCGCATGGGAAGGGGGTAATCCCGTGTGTGACCACGTAGCTAATCCCGGTGCAACTAAGGTTATGGGTAATCCTGAGTTTAACGAGAACCGACCAAGCCGCGCCGAAACAAAGACGGCGGGGTATTACTATAAAGACGTGTGCGGCAAATGCGGCGCTCACCGCACTGATCCGCAGATCGGCCTGGAGGATACGCCAGAGTTGTACCTGGAGCGCATGGTGGCGGTGTTCAGGGAGGTCAAACGGGTGCTGAGAGACGACGGCATTGCTTGGGTGAACATGGGGGATAGTTATTATTCCAATCCAAGCGGATGGTCTGGAGATGAGTCATATGCCAAAGATACAAGATCTGCGCGTGGTGCAAGAGAACTTGGAAGAATAATACGACCAAAGCGCAATGATTTAAAGCCCCTTGACCTGATGAACATCCCCGCCAGGCTGGTACTGGCGCTGCAGGCTGACGGCTGGTATCACCGGAGCACGATAATTTGGAGCAAGCCGAATCCCATGCCTGAGAGCTTGAGCGGATGGCGCTGGGAGCGGTGCAGGGTGAAGGTGGGAGGTGCGCAATACCAGAGCCTTGGTGTATCCGGTGGAGATGAAATTATCGACCATAAGACAAAAACATATCAGCTAAATGATCAATATGTTACCGCCACCTGGTCCGACTGCCCCGGCTGCGAGAAGTGCGCCGTTAGCGGCGGGCTGGTGCTGCGGCGGGGGGCGTGGAGGCCGACTACCAGCCACGAGTATATCTTCATGCTCACCAAAACGGATAAATATTTCGCAGACGGCGAGGCGGTAAGGGAGGCGCATAACTGTCCTAGTAATCCAAAGATGTTAACACAAGCACTAGGGCAATCGCCACAAACAAAGCACGGCACGAATTTTAAGGGTCGCAAACTAGATGGTATAGCCAGAGAAACTTTTGAGGTAACAAAACGCCAATACAACCCCGCCGGCCGCAACGCCCGCACCGTCTGGCAGATAGACGACACCTTGGGCGAGTTCATCCGCTACTGTGAGGTGCAAGGTGTAAGCATCCCAGCCCTGCTTGATGGCTTCCTGGCGGGACAAGACGAAATGCCCACCGTCTGGATCTTCCCCACCCAAGGCTGGCCGGGCGCCCACTTCGCCACATTTCCCGAGGAGCTCCCCCGCCGCTGCCTGAAAGCGTCGCTCTCTGAGCGCGGCTGCTGCCCGAAATGCAAGGCGGCGTGGGCGAGGGTGGTGGAGAAAGGATACCGCGCGCCAGCTCAGGAAGATGTAATTGCGGAAATGGTAGCAAAGGGAGTACCGCGTCAGAAAGCCAATCTATACGGCAATCCAACACGCAATCCAAATTTGTATGCCGCCGATCCAGATAAAACGGTCGGCTGGCTGCCCACCTGCACCTGCGACGCAGGCGACCCGATTCCCATGATCGTACTCGATCCATTCTGCGGCAGCGGGACAACGGGCGTGGTCGCCCGCGAGCTGGGGCACCATTTCATCGGGCTTGACCTCAGCCGCAAGTACCTGGTCAGCGAGGCGCAGGTACGGCTAGGGCTGGACAAGCTGCGCGCCTACGTCGAAGGCCGCGGGGTAGACGGGAGCGGGGGACTGGACGGGCTGCCGATGTTTGAGAGAGGAGACTAGAATGACACAAGACGAATTCAAGAAATTGCAACGTGGCGACATTGTCGTTAATTCGGGCAGTGGTAACAGCTATGTTGTGGTGGATATTATTGCAGCAGGAGTGCCCATATTAGTCCGAACAATAATAGGCACAAATCATACCGAATGGGAGCTTTTCAGCAAATCAAAACTAGTAGATGTCGAAATCGAGCAGCCCATTCAGGCTGACGATGTTTGAGAGAGGAGAACAAAGTGCCGATTTATATCCACCACCTAAATAAGTCAACCCCATATTGGGAACTACAGGATATTATACACAGTCTGTATGACCATGTAAAACATCTTGGATCACAGGCGTACTTGGCGGGTGAAATAGGGATATCTGATCAATACCTGAGCGATGTACTGAATAGAAAACGGGACCCAGGCAAGAAAATCCTGGACTATCTACAGTGCTATGCGAAGACGATATATTTACGAAAAGATTAGTCTGTCCAGGCTGCCGATGTTTAGCGCCGTGCATCTGGATGACGAGAACGAGGGTTGATTTCAGATTGCCCTGTTACAGCTTCTAACGGAATGTGGAGATGACAAACAGCCCCGAAAACTCATCTTTGATAGATAATACGCTCAACATTAGAATCTTCATTGTTTGGCTATATTTGAGCGTAGGTAGCTGGGATGTTGTTGGGGCATGTTTCGGCGTCAATAAGGGTGTTGTCTGGCACATGGCGCACGATGAGGACTATGAGCCGCAAAGTGCAGAGCTTCGGCGCCGTCTTGGATTACAGGAATATGCCCCCGCGCCCGTGTGCGTATCATGCGGCTCGGTCCACGCTGGCAACTGCAATCCTGGGCGCCAGATGGTCGACATCAGCGCGGTGCCGCTGAGTGAGCGGAAGTATTTGTTATCAGAAGCTATGGAAAGGATGATGAAATGAAAATAGAAGTCTGGACGAAACAACATTCACGAGATGTAGTAAATGCGAAATTAATTTGGGTGGGTGAACTTGGTTGCATCCCGCGAGAGGGAGAATACCTATCTTTATATTCAGGTTGGGCTAGCAAGCGAATTGAAACAGTAACATATCATTTGGATGATAATGTTGTTACCATTGTAGTGGGCCCAGATTATCTCGATGAATATCCAGAGGTTACAACGAATGAGTGAGCGCCGCTACCTGCTGGCGGATGCGTTTCAGCATTTGATGAAAGGAAGGTGAGTGATGAAAATTTCAGAGGTTATCGAGAAACTGTCTGCAATCCAGGCGACAAATGGGGATATTCCCGTTCGCCGTTATGATTATGACGAAGGCGAGGATTATGAGATCACAGAGATTTATGTCGAGAAACCCGCAAGCCAAACACGCGCTAAGAGAGAAAAAGATCCCGAACTGGCTTCTGAACGTGTAATTGTGGGATGATGAAAGGAAGGTGAAGGGTGAAAACCAAAGACGAAATCATGGCGTTGTCAGGCCGCGATCTGGATGCGGCGGTGATGATGGCGCTGAATATTTTTTACGATGGCAATATTCCTCGTTATAGTACAGATATGTCCATCGCCTGGAAGCTGGTGGAATGTCTAAGACAACGCGGGTTCAAATATTTTTGGCTGTCGAGCGGGGCTTTGGGGAGCAGTAGCTGGCAATTTGGATGTGCAGATGTTTACAGGGACGGAATACTTCCGAACGATAAGGTTTTCTCTGCCAATAGTGACCTTGCCTCCGAAGCTATCAGCCGGGCGTTCCTGCTGGCAGTGGCGGGCAGTTAACCTATAGGTCGGAGGTTGAATTATGCCAAGCGTAGTGTTTTCCGGTGGCCCTCATAATGGGCGATTTATCGAACTGCCCGAATTGCCTATACACTATTTCGTGCCGATATTCTCGAATTTGAGCTGGACAGATAATCCAGCCGATATTTATCCTGGCAAATTGGAACCACTTACAATAGGTAAATATTCTCGAACACCTCATCTGGACGAAAATGGTTATATTATTTATGAATGGGCGGGCAGTTGACCTATCGGTCGGTTAACCTATATTAGATAATAGACATTTAGTGTCTATTATCCTGTACAGAATTGTACAGATTATGCCAAGTGCAAATAACTTTTTAGTTGTTTGCATTTTTATTTTGTTGTATAATGTTCTTTGATGCTCCCGCCGACGCGGTACGTTGTCATCCCCCCTGTTATCTCCGGCCTAGTGGTTGGTTCCGCTAGCTGGATATTTTTCTATTCCATCGGCATACCTGGACGCCCGGCTCTCTCCGCGTTCGCGGTTGGGCTATTGATTGGCTTCGCCATGGGGATGAGTTACTGGACCAACAGGGTTGTAGGCTATTCGCGAGAGCAGCCAAAGCGGCAATATAATTTAGATTATGATAATCCTGATTTTATTGAGACCCACTACACAGGCGGCGGGATGGAAGGGCACTACGTTCCGCTTCCCATCACCAAAAACCAATTGCGCCAGGTTGCTAATCTGATAATCCAGGGCGCATCGTTTTCCCACGCCACCCTGGCCGGGCCCGGAAAGCCATTGACGCGCTCGGAGTATGAGGCATTGCGCACGCGCCTGGAGCAACGCGGCTGGATCGCTCCCCGAAACCACAACTCCCCCAACCAGGGGTACGTGATAGTAGGGAGGGGGATGGAGCAATTCGAAAGGATTGCAGACAGCACCTCCCTAACCTGGGGGCGCGGATCTGCATTAATCCACAATCCCGCCGTAAGCACACGCACACACACACGCGAGGAGGAGGACGAGTGGACATCCTGATAGCGTTTGTGGGCGCGCTGGTAATCGGGTTCGTGCTGGCCCGCGTCTACGTGGTGCTGATGCAGCGTTAGACCTTCTCTCGCACCGCGCTCAGCGCGTCCTGGAAAGAATCCGTCTCATTTCCCCACAGGATGACAATCGGCACATCGAACAACATCTGCAACTGCGCCAGCTTCAGTCTATCTTTGCTGCCAAGCAAGCCGCTGTGCCAGTATTCGCCGAACACCTGCACCGGCGTTTCCAGCGGGTTCCATACCAGGAAGTCGAGCACCTGCCCGCCTCTCAGGCTGCGCCCGCCCCAATAACTCACTTGAAATAAAAATTGTATCCCCAGCTTATCCAAAGCCGCGGCCACAAAGTATTCATTGCTGGTGGCAGACTTCCCATGCACCAGGTAATCCATTACCTGCTTCTGGGTGCCGAAGAAACTTGCCGGTGCGCCAAACGGTAGCCGGAACATCAGACATCATGCACTGTGACCTGGAGCAAATGCCCTTCCACCTGGTCGACCGCGTTGAATATATAGGGGATAATAGGCACGTCGTTCAGCACCACGGTCTTGTTATCGATCACCGAGAAGGCGCTGCTCATTGTCAGCAGTGTGGCATTGGAAGCCCAGCTATCGAGCTTCGCCAGCGCGGTCTCGCTACGCTCGTTGAAGCCCAGGGCGGCGATAGTTTGCCCCTCCAGGTCGCGGTTCTGGTAATCGTCGCTCATGTGGGCTGTGAAGGTATAGGCGTGCTTGATCGGCACAACGCCGTAGCCGTTGACGTTAGTCGCCAGCACCCGCATCGGGTTGATCCTGGAATTGACACCTTCCAGGTACATGCGCAGGCGGAACTTCAGGCGGTTGCCTGTGGTGGTGGGTGGTGTGGCAGTAGATAGATTCTGTTCCTCGTATGGATAGCTGTCAAAGTTCCCGCTGATGGCGGTCCAGGTGGTGGCGCTGTTCACTTTATAATCCGCCTGCACGTAGCCCAACGTGGTGTCCTTCGCCTCCATGAACACGGTAAGAGACTTCCATGCTTTCAGGATGGATTTCATGTTGCCGTAGATATACCCGCTCTCAAGCCAGCCCTCGTGTCCGAACAGGAAGCCATCCACGTTATAGGGGTCGGTGGCAACGTAGAGATACACTACGCTTGAGCCTTGCGTAAACCACAGGTATTGGTAGTCTACGCCGGGGATGTTCTGCACCCCCATCGCCATGATGCGGTCGCCCGTGCGCGGGGCGCGGTATATCTCCCGCCAGCCCTCGCCGTGCAGGGAGAGGATAGACGAGTAGTTGGCGCTGCCCCCGTCGATGGCGATGAACACCTGCCCTGGGTATGAAACAAAGGCCGCAATGCTTCCCTGTCTGTCATCTGGCAAGCCCTCATCGCGGTCAGGGCCGATATCATCCAGGTTGCGGGAGTAATATTTTTCAAAGCGCCTGCCGAGGTTGAACATCAAATACACGTCGTTCGCCCCGCTGGCCTTGCCGGTCGTCTCCGAGCGCAAGGTAGCCAGCTCCTCGATGGGCAGTTGCACCACCGCGTCGCTGTTCTGTGTTTGGATCTCATAGACTGCACTCTCGGAGAACACCCAGGGGTTACGCCGTGGTTCGGTGGCAGAGCCGCCGTAGGCCACGATGTTGTTAAGCCTGGCGTCATCGGGGAAGTCGATGTTATTCAATGCTCCAGAGTAGCCCAGTTGTATGCCGCCATGTAGCTGGATATTCTGCGCTCCCTTGTCGGCGTTCAGGTACAGCGACACAGCCTGCACCGCCGAATCGTCTCTGGCGGAGGTCTTCTTGGGGTCGATGGTCAGGGAGACCAGCGTCCACGTGTTGGCAGTCAGGGCGGGAAGGTCCACGCTGCCCACGTCGCCGCTGAAAGCAGTTGAGGCGTTCACGTCCTCCCAGCGGAACTTCAAGTCGCCAGAAACAGTCGTCACGGTGGAGAGAATCCAGAAATACACCCGGTTGTAGGCGCTGATGTCGGTCGAGGTGATGTTGTGCCGCGCCACGTATCCGGTGGTGAAGGCATCCGCAATCTGGATGTAGGTGTTACCCCCGAAGGTGGTCTGAGTGACGTTGGTGATGTAGCTCGCCCCGTCCGGGTCATCCCAGGGCGCAATGGTGGGCATCAGCTCCACCTTGTCGCGCATCAGTCCATCCCAGAAAGGCGGGACCAATGCCTTCAATGCTTGCGATCCATAGACAGCACTGTCGTTGAGGATAAAATACACCGCCGGCCCATCGTCCGGGTGATTGATGTATACACCTTTCTCCGCAGTAATATACGTCTCTGCCGCGTTTCTCTCAGCCTCCGCTCCGCCACTGTTGTACCATTGGTAGCGCAGAATGGCAGTGGACCCACGGCAGAAGTACACAAACTCTCCCGCCACAATGACATCCGAGACCACCCCGCCCATATCTCCGATCACGCTCTTGAACTTCTTCGTGTCCAGGATGACGTACTCGGTGGCCGTGGTGTGCGTCACGTTCCAGTCGGGAGAAACTTCTATGCTGTTGGTGTCGTTGCTTGCGATGGTGCGCCAGGGCTGCGGCTCCTCGCTTCCTGGACCCTTGGAGACAAACACGATAGCACCCGTCCACTCATTCACCGTCCAGGACTTTGATGCATCCTCAAGGTAGGTCTTGTCGCCCGAGTTGCTATCGGCTACGCCGCGGTCGCCCAGGATGTAGAGCGTAGAGTTCGCCCCCGAGATGGGGTTCTTGACGAAGTACCAGCCTCTCTTATATTCAAAATAAAAACCGTGGAAATCTGCGTCGGTGTCCAGCAGGCGGAAGAGGACGCGGTAGCTTGTTGCCGCCCATGTCGATCCATCGGTAGAAGAGTTGAACGTGCCAGACGTGTTGGCAATATCGTAATCGCAACCTATTTCCCAATAGTTTGTCGCATTGTCAGACCCGGCATAGACCACCAGGTGATATGTCGTGCCAGAGCTTACCGTGGTTGCCAATGCGCTGAAGTCATACAGCAGCCAGGTGTTTTGTGCTGGGGTTCCCCCAGACAGGGTTGCTGTTGCCAGCGAAGTGCCCGGCACACCTGCGTTATTGGAATAAACTGCCACGGTCAATGTGTTTGGAGTGCCTGTCCTGCGCAACCACAATTCGATGTGTCCGGTGCTGGTGTAGGTCGCCGAGGCGGTGAATTTCACCGAGAGATAGCGAGCCACCCCACCGGTATTCAACAGTTTCGCAGCGTAAAAGCTGTTAGCCTGTGCCACTATACCGAATTGGTCCAGGTGGCTTTCGCTATCTCTGTACCCGCGGGTATAGACCTCGTGCGGTCCGACCAATATCCCCCTGTCCGAGGGGATTGTCCGGTAGTTATCGAAGAACCTGGAGCTGTCCTTGTCGAAATCGTTGCTGCCCCTGCCGCCGCTCCAGTCATCCTGGTTTATCGTCATCCAGGGGAGATCAAAGTCGGAGTAGTCTGATACACCTTCGCGGGTCTTGATGGCGCTTCTCTCCACGCCGGTGCGCTGGAGAGCTCTGTGGTCTGGCTCGAATTGATCCCCACGCAGGCGGCCCACAATAAAGCCCACGCTGTTCGAGCCATCCGATAGCGTCAGGTGGTAGCGTGGGTGCTTGTCGGTCGGGCTGACTGCGCTTGGACCGGCCATTACAGCCTCACGATATTGGGTTCAGATTCCAGCCGGATGATGTCGGTGATCTCTGGCTTCCAGAAGTGGGCGCGTTTCTTGGGCACGTTCATCCTGTACCTGACAGCCGCGGCTTCCGCCAGTTCCTCCCAGCGGCGGATGTCCTCGTCCCAGTTGGTCTTGCCCGTGACTTGTTTCATCCATAGAAAGGTATCCCGCGTGGCTGGATACAGGACGCGCTGCATAGGCACAATCTCATTCAGCTTGTCCGTGTAAGCGTTCAGCCTGGTGTGGTCTGATAGGTAGACTAACTTCAGCTTGTAGCCGGTGGCAAGCTGGCGGTTGAGAACCAGCAGAGATTTGCTGCCCGCTCCCTTTGTCTCTATATACCAATCATTAAACTCTACCCAACGGTTATCGTTGCTGTCGGTATTATCCACCTGGAGCCAGACTTTCCTCAGGTCTTGTTTGGCAGCCAATGGCAGCTCGTACTCCGTCTGGTCGGTGGCAATGGTAATCGTGGTAGTATCCACTGTCTCAATAGGTCCCAGCGCAAGCAAAGCCTGGTTTATCTTCTGGGTGATCACGTCGCTCCAGCGCACGTTCTCGCCGTATGCCCGGCGCATGATCGCATAGCGGTCGCTGGCAGCCACGGATACGGAGAATGTCCCGGCGGTGATGGTGCTGGTGGAAGAGACAAAATCTGTGATGCGCTTGATCTCGCCCTGCGGTGCAGCGCCAGCTCCACCGGCATCGTAGATAATCAGCGCATCCCCGCCGTTCCAATAATCATCCGGCTCTGTGCGCACCACGGTATCAATAATCGTGGTCGTAGATCCGCCGGTCGCCACGCCTTCCACCAGCGCGCCAACATGAGAGGCCACGTCTCTAATCAATTCGAACAGGGTGATGGTCATTTATTCCCTTTTTTCTTTTTGCGCTTGGTTTTTGGTCTGGCTTTCCCCATCATCTGATTCATTTCAGCATCAGACATCATCATGCCGTTCATTTTGTGTTTGCCTTTCTTGGGCATTTTCTTAGCCATTTTTGCGTCTCCTCTTTTTGCGTTTCTTAGCCTTCTCCTCGCGCGCCCATTCCTTCGCCATCTCTGGTTTATTCTTCCACATCCATTTGCGCTGCTTATCGCTCTTGAAGGGCATGCTTACACCGGGTCGATCAATGCCAGCCAGGAGCAGCTCAATCCGTCTGCGGTGTAGGTGGGTGTGCTCGCTGCTGTTCTGAAAGCGGCATACAGGTTTATCCCATCATCGCACACGAATGGGATCGCCAGGTCTTTGACCATTCCCACGCTGTTGTCCGCCAGGCTCAGATAATCGCTCGCCGCCACGGAGAATTGCCCCAAGATTAGCGGCAGGTCTGCATCTGCCACGTCCAGCGCGGAGTTATCGGTGAAGGTGGTGCCGGTCGGGTTGGCCCTGAACAGGTACACCTCCAGCGCCGCGTTTTGCGCATCGAGGTCATGGATGGTCAGGGCTTGCAGGATGCCTCCCCGGCTGCCCATCGGCAGGGTCATCTTATTGCCCACCAGGTCATTGTCGGCATACGCTGTGGTGGAGCCAGCCGAGAGTACCACTCCACTGACGTGTACGACATGCACTCCTTGATAGCTAGTTCTCATTTTCTTGTCCCTCCTGTATTTTTCTACCCAGATCATCATATCTATGCCAGGGCATGGCTGGTAGTTGCCCAAAGAAATACCTGTGCATTCTCTCATGGGTGGTGGGCACCCTGAATCGCGTGACGGTCGCATCCGCGCCCACGGTCTTGCGTATCTCGTCAGCTTTACCTGGGTCGCTCACCATGAAGGCGCCTTTCTTCCCGAACCTCATTTCTTGCCCGTCGTCGAGTATGACGCTCTTGAAGTCTCGGTCTCTGGTGGCCTTGATGACCATCCACTTTTTCGGGACATGCCCCTCCCGATCAGGGTTGTAATCCAGGTTTGGCTTCCTGGTCTTCTTTGGCAAGCCGATCATGCCATTGCACCCAGCCTCAGCATATCGTCTGCAGATAATTCCGTGTTCCAGATCGCAACGTGCTTGATCCAGCCGCTCCACCCACTGTCAGGCGTGGTGTTGATCGCCCCAATGGTGCACAGAGTAGAAGCCAGCGCACCAGACCAGGTTCCCAGGCTGGCTTGCGTGGTCCCGGACTGTACGCCATTGACGTATGCCTTTAGCTCGTTGTTGGTGACATCCCAGGTCACTCCCAGGTGCACCCAGGGGATCTCGTAGCTGCCGTCTTTATAAAACGTGGGGGATACGCTGTCAGTCGTGCCGCCCCCGATGTACGCTATGCGGAATGTATTGGCGGTGGTGGTGCGCTCGATATACACAATGTTGCTGGTGTCTGCCCCCAATGCCAGGATACCGCGCCGGGTGGTGTTCTCAAGCTGGGTGCTATTCAGTACCCGCACCCACACCGAGGCGCTGCCAGTGGTCTCGGAAAAGTCGGTATCCAATGCCGAGGAATAGATGTTGATGTAACTGTTGGTCCCATCGAAGCGCGGCGCGGGCAGCCCATCCGGGCCGGTATCGTCCGCCAGTATCACGGAAGTAGCCGTGCCGTGGTTGGCTTGCAATGAGTGATCGCCGATTGCCGTGCCGCGTTCCTCGTCCAGCGGGTAGTAGGCAATCAGGCTCTCCGGGTGAATGCGCTTGACTTTATCTTTGTAATTCAGTGCTAATCCAATAGCCATAATGTCCCTCCTGTTTGGCTTTGTGTCCCCCAATTGGTTGCACCCCTATTATACTACACCCCCAGCTCCAATGTCTTATCTTCCAGCTCAATGAAGAAAGATTTGTCGCAGTTCTCACAGACCTCATAGCGCGTGCGCAATAATTCCAGCGCCGTGTTGTCTTTCACGTACTTGTTCACCACTATTGGTGCATGGCAATAGGGACATTCTACGATCATCCACAATCCGAGAATTCTAGCGTTCATCCTTCCTCAGTATCCAGATGAACTCCCAGAATGGGTTAGGACTTGTATACCCCTTTACAATCTCCATCCCCGCCTGCCGGATGGCTTTCTCCCAGGTTTCCCGCAGCCAATGCCATTCGTTCTGCCCGCTACCATTATATGTCTGTCTGAAGCCCTCTTCTTTGTTGTGAGAATATGAAAGGCAGTTGGGCGCTTCAAGGTAGATCACCCCCCCTTGGGCAAGGTGTTCGGCAATGCGGCGCAGTTCGGCTGGCACGTCCTCGAAGTGCTCCGCCACGCCCATGATGGTGATTACATCCCACTTCTCCGGCGGTATTTCCTGGTAGAACTCCGCATCTGGCAAACGTTCTGCAGCCAGGCCAAGCGCCACGTCCGAGATATCCACCCCTGCACATTCTAAATTCGGCCACCGGCTTTTGAAGTAAGCGAGCGCGTGCCCGTTCCCGCATCCGAAATCCAGCAAGCTGCGCGGCTCCGGTACGTTCCGGCTCAAGACGGCAAATGCAACCATGTCCCGGACCGCATTCGCCCACTTATCCGGCTTGTTCCTGAAGATGTTATTGTAAAATTCAACTTCTGAATTATGAACCATTGGCATCGTCAGCCTCGCTGGCGCTCACCATATAGTCAGAGCCGCTATATTTCAGTTGTTGAATTTTGAGGCCGTTCTTTTTTATCAATAACTGCACCGCCTCGGGGGAGAAGATAAAGGGATGGGCAACTTTCAGCTTGTTCAGCAGGGGAACTTCTATCAAGATATACCCATCTTCGGTAAGCCTGCTGCGCATCCAGGCCACTTCTTTCAATGGGTCGTGTAGATGTTCCAGCGTCTGCGTGCAGGTGATGAGGTCGAACTTGCCCTTCACGCCGCGCTTATCTTTCACCACTTCCGGGACAACAGACAATGCCGAATAAGGTTCAATGCCCAATATCTCGGCGCCGTATTTTTCTTTTGCCATGCGCAGGAAGAACCCGTAAGAGCTGCCAACGTCAAGTACCCGCCTGGGTACAATCTGGCTATCATCCAGGAGCTTGACTATTCGCCTTGCCCGATCCATCTCGGATACGGTGCTTACGGGATGAAGGTCTAAATAATCCCCGCTCTCGTAGTATTCCTGGATAGACGCCTCGGTCATCATCGGGTTATGGTATCGTGTGCCGCAGTTGGTGCATATATCCATTGCCACAACGACTCTCTTTTCCAGCATCTTCTCGAAAGGCGTACCGCTTCCGCCGCATACCGGGCATTGATTGATTGCCACCCATTCGTACTTATTCACCATCCCGCCCCCTGTTCATTGCCCCCGTACAGTTCCGAGTGAAGTATCTGGTTCCCCGGCGGTGTGTAAACCTCCACGCCGCGCCCCAGAGCCAATCCAATCCAGAACTCGGCGCAGGCTTTCTGCATCACATACTCGATCTCGTCTGCCATCTCGAAGCCGTAAACCTCGACCCGCTTGAAATCTTCCAGCAGGGCAATCCCCATCATATAGGCGAAGGTGGAGGTAAAATACTTGACCCTCTCATCGCCGCGCCAGAAGTCCTTGAATGCCATCCCCACCACTTCATGCAGAGGGTAGTCGATGGAGTTCGGCACCTGGGGATGCCAGTATTGCATATAGATGGGTTTCAGGCTTTCGTCTTGCGGCTTATGGAGCGAACCGCGGGGCATCTCTATCTCGTGCCTCTGCCTCAGCCAATCGAAGTGGCCTCTCACGTCCCGCTTGGCGATGTGCCGCTTCCAGCTTTCGGTAGCGTGAATCTGGAACCACCTGTCCCAGCGCTTGAGCCATGGAAAGGCATGGGTCTCGTTCAGCGCCCATATCTCCACATCCGGATCTTCGAATGGAGCCAGGCTGCACGAGGTAGCCGCCAGCCCCACAAAGGCCACGGTCTTCTTCCCCGCGCGCAGTTTGTGCAGTTTTGCGGCTGTCTCCGGGTCTTGCGGTGGGAGGATTTTTGCCACGTCCTCCCCGATGATCAGCGCCTCGTAGTGGTCGGCGCGGTCATCGTAGGTGCGCCTGACCAGCCTCACAGCCATGCCGCAGGTAGGGCAATGGGTGCGGTCGTTGTCTCCCGCAACCATCATCGGGATGGGCTGGTTCATCGGTAATCGACGACAAACTTTTCGTAGATGCTCATGAACTGCTCGGTCAATTCTCTCTTCTTGTTCATCTCTGCGAGCTTATCGCGGACGAGATTCGTGGTCCATTCATCGACCGGGCAATCTTTGATCTTCTGCGCTGCCTTCTCCGCGCTCCACTTCACCTGTGGCTTGCCGTCCGCCCCCACCTGATTTATGACCTCGTAAAAAGCCATTTCTTCGGGGGTGAAGGATAGCATTTCCTTGGCGCGCCGGAGGGTTTTCAGCGCGGCGTAATCGCCCTTTGTCGGTAATAGTGACATCAGGGCGATGCGCTCATGCACATCCAGCTTCATTCGGTTGTCCTTTCTCCGGGGAGGGGTTGCCCCCTCCCCGGAATGATCGGATTTTAGGTGTTAACCATGCTGGTATCAGGAATTGCCAGCAGGTAGTAGACCTTAGAGCCAGCCAGCATCTTGACCGCGCCGTAGGTGATCGCGGTGCTCGGTGCAGACAGGAAGCGGGTAGCGGCCTCGAAGAAGCCGTTATCCGTTGCCACGCCGATCCCGGCAGCCGTAGCCCCCACGCTGAACGCGTAGGACGGAGCTTTGGAGCCGTGGACTGCGAAGAACGCCACAGCCGATCCCACCTCGCTGCCGCCGCCGGAGTTGTAGCCGATGATGGCGTTCAGCGTGCTTTTCGAGCTCGCTGAAACCAATACAGCGTTGCTCGTCTTTGCCCCATCAGCGATTGCGCCAGTGCTGGTCACGCTGATCTCTACCGCGTTGGCCGCAGTAGATGAAAGCGTGTTAGCAATGACGCCCACGAAGGTCGCCCCGCCGGTAGCCAGGGTGATGGCTCCAGAACTGGAGATCACCAGGAGTTCTGCCCCGGTAGAGTTCTGCAAGACAAGAAAGTCGCCGGTCTGTGAAGCCGCCCCGGTCAGGGTCAGGATGTCGGTAGCCGCGGTTTGCTGTTGGATCTCGCTTTCCCCAAGCAGGGGTACAGCCAATCCCTCGAAAGTTTTGTTTCCCTCAGCCATGTTAGCCTCCTATGCCTCGTAGCTCACGGAACATTCGTGCCGGAGCAGGCTGTTTTCTTTCAACCGCCCGTAGCCGCCGTACCACTTCCAGCCGATGTGGCGGAACTGGTGCACCAGGCCGGATTCCTCCGGCCCAACCGTCTCGCCGAACTCGCCCACCTGGGGTGCAAAGACCTTGACGATGGAGCCGGGTCCGCCGAACACGATTGGGTAAACACTGTCGTTGTTGTTGACAGCTTCGCCCGAAGCGTGAGCAAAGCGGAAGCCGCCGTTCTCACCCTGGCCGGCGAAGGTGATGGTCGTGGTGACCGCGGAGAGGTTCTTCACCTGCTCGTTGGTCGGGTAGAAGGTCGAGCCGGTTTCCTCGGTTCCGATGTTCCAGAACAGACCAACGGCAACATTGGCACTATCGTCGGAAGTCGTGACGTAGGTCTTGGACAGCCGCGCAGCCGCAGAGGCCAGGGTATCGGCCACGGCGGTAGCGTTGTCGGCGCCCGCGCCCATGAACACCTTGGCGTAAGACGAGACTGCCAGGCGGAACGGCCCGATCTTGCCGAGCTCGAAGTTCAGGTGAATGCCCGCATCCTGGTAGATGCCCACTGCGTCCACGTTCCCGCTCTCGCTGATGTCGTGGAATAGGAATGGGTGCATCAGAGCGGACCAAACCACGTCGCCCATCTCGTTGCGCCAGCCGGGTACTTTCAGGCTTTGCAACATACCGTGGTACTTGCGGAACAGTGAATCGCTTGCGCGGTGCGCAGCGGTCCCGGCATCCAGGGATGCACGGGCAGCCGCCCGCTCGACCCAGGAGCCGTTCAGCGCGGCGTCTATCGCCAGGATCTCGACTGATTCCATCATGTTCTCGCCCAGCTTGACGAAGCGTTTTTCGCCGTAGTCGGTGTATGCCTGGATATCGACTGCCTCCGCCCATTGCAGCGCATCTGCGCGGCTGGTGGGCGTGATCGAGGCAGTTGCATCCGCCAGGACTTGCGGCGTCAGGTCAGCCGTCTGGCTGATGGCGGCGGTAGCCGGGGCCATGCTGGACAGGAAGTTAACCTGCACAGACGATCCCTTGATCGCGTCCTCCACCGAGATGTCAGGCACCGGAATGGCGAGCTGCTCATAAAAGCGCGCCCCGTATGCCGCGTCCATGTACTTAGCAACGTATTGAGTGCGAATGCTGTTGCTAAGATTTGAAGTTGTCTGAATAGCCATTTATTTCCTCCCTTGCCCCCAGGGAGGGTTTCTCCCCAGGGTAGCTATCTCTTTGGTAGCAGGGCTGCTTGTTTTTTAGAGAGTTCCCGCACACGGTTCATATTTGGGCTGGGAGCTCCCATCTCTTTCGCCAGCTCTGCCGTGAGTGATTCCAAATCTTCGGCCTGCACGCTCTGCCCGCCCCCGACAGGTAAGACCTGCGCCGGGTTGGGAGCGCGTTTAGCCTGCTCCTGGGCCTTGCGGTTGCCAGATAACTCGGCCAGTTTCGCCAATTGCGCGGTGAAGTCCTTCTCGCGCAGAATGGCGATCACTTCCGGGTCATTGGCCTGCAAACCCAGAGGGGAGAGAATGGCATTAGCGTCAACGCTTGCCGCCTGAGCGCGGTTGCCATCGGCATTTTTGCCGACCGCGTCGTCAGGGGAACTATCGGGGGAAGCGCCGCGCCTGCGCTCCGCGAGAAGGGCTTTGAGTTCCAGTTGCTCCTCAATCTCTTCTGGCGATAAGCCGCGGGCTTCGGCTTTCTTCACCCACTCAAACTGCTTCATCAAGTCTTTGATCTGGCTCTTGACTTCGTGTACGCCTCGATCCTTGTCGCTCTGAAGTGCGCGAACCTGACCTTGAAGCTCTTTTAAAGCAGTTTCAAACGCCTTCGCATCAACAGAGGAATGAGGCTGGTCGCCTGCGCCGCCTGAAACGTCTTGGGTTGGCTGCTCAAGAGTTCCAGAAGGCTGGCCGCTATCCATGTTGCCTTCGGTCATTTTTACACCCCACTTGTTAAAGTTTCCCCACTGTTGTGATTATACCACAACTATTGTGAGTACTGCTGTAGTAATGCGTTTTCCATAAGCTGATACATAAGATAATCGTCAATCCCCAGATTATCGGCGATGCGCTCCATCTGCCGCTCCGCCTCATAGGAAAAATCCCTACCCCTCAGGAAGTAGTCTCTTGCCAATCGCTCCAGTTGCGGCGACATCTGCGCCGACCAATCCTCCCAGGCGAAGTTGTAATAGGTCTCTTCCGGTCGCTCCAGGAAACGTTGGATTGCCTGCGTGCCAAGCCCCTCCAACCCTCCTTCCCGGAACGATGGATAGACAGGCGACTTGAGCATCCCCGCCGTCCTGGAGATGGCCTCGGCGATCATCTTCTCGTAGATATCCTTGTGTTCCCAATACCGCTTCAGTTCTGGATGTTGGGCAAGGTAAGCCTTCTCCTTTTTCTCCAGCTTGGCGGCAAAGTATCCTGCCTGGATATCGAAGATATCCGCCCCGGCTTCTGCCTCCAGGCGGGAGTACATCAGCCCCTTGTAATATCTCTCGATCTTGTCGAAGCTGCCGTAGTATTGCCCCAGGATGGGCGTGTTCACGGTGATGGAGGCTTGCAAGTCCAGCGCCTCCTCCACCTCTGGGAATACTGCCAGATATTGGTCTGCAAGCTCGCGGTTATCTTTGCGGGCGAAATAGCCGTCGATCTTCTCCTGGATGTCAGCCCCGAACCGCTTGCGCACCGCTGCACCCATGGCGCTGTAAGCGTCTTTGGCGGCGTTCCACTCTTCCCGCGTGGCGCTGTCTGGCAGGTCTAGAATCGCCCCGATGGATATCACCCCGCCCATGAAGCGCATCCGGTCAGCTTCGTTCCACTCGTCCAGGTGGCCCTTGTTCTCGTAGAACTTGTCGAACAGCGCCCCGTCGATCCCCACCAGCTCGGCGATATCGTCCTTCTGCCCCGGCGGGATGCGCCCCAGGACGTTGTAAGCGTAGCTCCTGTCCCTATCCAGCCCGCCCTTGCGCGAGAGCAGCACGGTATCCATGAAGGGATACTGTTCCCGGAGCAAATCCATCGAGCGGCGCAGCTCATCCGGAGAGAGCGTGTCGGATTGCGCCCAGAGCAGGCGCCAATCCCGGTCAAAGCGGTCGATCTGGATATCGCTCACACTGCGCCCCTTGAATCCCACGCCCATGAAGAACGAGGCCACCTGTCCCGGCGCGCGGGAGCGGATAGCGCGCTCTGCGGCTTGCATCCAGGCTTCTCCCGATTGCGTTCTGGCTGCCTCTATCGCCGTAGCCTGGTCGATAAGACCCTCCTCCACCATCATCCCCAGCGCCCGCCCGATGCGCCTGCGCTCGTAGGGGTCGCTGCCGTTGCTGAACATCAGCACCGCCGGGTCAAGCTCGTTCACGCCCGCGCGGGTGGGGATGTTGATATTGAATATGCTCCCCAGGCTCTTCAGGGTAGCCGTCTGGGGGATCAACCTGCCGCCCCATCTGGCAGCGGCGTCCTCTTCGCCCTGGATGTAGAGCGCCATTGCGGTAGCCAGGCTGTAGGGTGTCCAGGTTGTGGGGCCAAACTTGTTCATGTCGTCCAGGGTGCGCGTCCACCAATTCACCCGCTTGAGGGGGTCGTTGAAGTCCACGCCCGTCAGCCCATTCAATGGGTTCAGGGTGGCTTCCAGGTTGAAGAACAGCGGATTATCACTATCCAACCCTAATAGCTCATTGGAGTTGATGTTGTACTTCCACCATTCCGGCGCGCCGGCGTGTATCTTAGACAGGGCTTCTTTGTAATTGGCATATCCGTTGACGATATCCGCGTTATATACCAGCCGCTTCATCCAGTTGGAGTAGGTGCGGTTGTACCAGAAGTGGAACGGGTAGATGTAGGACAATAACAGGTCGAAGTTCCGCTTCTCGGGATAAGCCAGCAGGGTGAAGTTTCTCGCTTCGTTTGCCACCGCTGCGGCGAGAAGCCTGGCCTCGCCCACGCCTTTTTCCGCACCCTTTGCCCACTTGTTGATCGCCCCCTCCACGCCCCGGTTCACCACCACCGGGCGGGTAGCGCCCCAGTTGTCCTTCAGTCCCGCTTCCAGGCGGTCGAACAGTTGGTTTAGCCCGTCCATGCTTTCATGGATCACCCGCGGCGGGGTGGGGGTCGCGCCTGAGTAGGGGGGGATGACAGTGGGTATTTCGATGGCTTGTCTGGGCATCCCCGACTTTTCCCATTTCGACCATGCCTCTATAAACTCGTCGTATCCCTCTCTCACGACCAAATCAGAAATATCACGATCCTGCTTTAGTAACTGGGTGAAACGGAAAAATGCGTCATCCTTTTCGCCAATATTGTAGAGCAATAATGGGTCAACCCGTATTCCTGAAAGTACCTCTTCCAATCCAACCTGCTTCAATCTTTCTACTGTCTTACCCTTATCAAGCCCCTTGTCTTTGATAATCTTATTGAGTGCCCTGATTACAGCATCTTTTCCCCCCGCCTTTTTGGCTATCTCGGCGTACCAGTCAGGATAGGATGAGCCTTCGGCGCGGGCAAAGCGGCCTTCTTCAAAAACACGTCGCCCAGCCTGCCCTTCTTCGACAAGAGCAAGCATGTTATATGCTTCTTTCTCCAAAGCATCGGAAATTTCCTTCGGTATTTCGTGGCGAGGAACGGAGGTGTACTTGTCAAGTTTTGTGCTCAAACTTTCAACCCTGGCAGCTTCTGCGGGTATCTCCACACCCACAGGTGCTTTCCCGCCCTTCTGCATCAGCCTCTCGATGAACGACCGCTGTGCTACTTCGGGAGGTACATCCGCAAGGGAGGCGTATTTCTCGGCGTCCTCGGGCAGGTACTTATTGATAGCATTCAGGATGTGTCGATCCACTGGGCTTTCCAGCTTGAACTGCCTGGCATACGCCCTGGCTACCCCGGTGTTGTCGCCCCTCGCCACTGCGGTAGCGATCTGGCTGGCAATCTCGTCGCTCCTCAGCACCTCGTCCCATTGCCGGGCGATCCCGTAATGGTAGCGCGCTTCCGCTAACAGTCCGGTCTCCTTGCCCGCCTGCTGGAAGGCGCTCTCCACCAGGTTGGCATACTCGTCCCTGGCTTTCTGGTGGACTTTGCGCACGTAAGGGAAGTAATACTCCTCCCAGACCATGCGCTTGAACTCTTTGATAGATATTGGCGTCCCCTCGAAGCCCAGCTCATTCCAGCCCTTCCTGAGCATGTCATCGGTGAATCCCGGCTGCTGCGCCTTCCTGTACCAGGCCCAGACGGTGCCGCGTCTCAGCTCGGTGATCTTCGCCGCTTCCCGGTCCAACTGGGTAAAAGTCAGGGCAGCTTTGACGTTCTCCGCCTGTTGGGGATTGCTCTGCGCGAGCGTCCTGTAAAGCTCGTCCACCGCCTCACGGTAAGCCCATTTGGCATTAGTGTTCGCCTGTACGTAATGGTTTGCATCGCTGAAATATTTTTGCCCCACCACGCCATCTTGCGCCGCCGCGCCCATTGCCGCCACGTCATCCAGCCCCGCGGCGTTATTAGCCACGGTTGGGACCTCATCCACCACCCTGGCAGCCTCATCGGCGAATCCCTGGCGCAATTGGCGTATTCCATCCATCACTTCGTCCAGGCTCTTGCCCTGCTGCTTGCCGTCTCTTATCAGCCTGAGCACATCGTCGCTGACCCCGAAGCCGTCCAGCTTCACCAGGTCATCCGCCGCGATCCAGGCGAAGGTATCCAAAATGTCGATGCTGCCCGTCCTGGCTGCCTGCATGAACTTACTAACCGCCTTAGCGACGTTCCCATTCTCGGCGATCACGAAGTGGGCGAGCTGGTTTGCCTGTTCCAGCGGCAATCCGGCTTCCACCAGCGAGCCCAGATCGGGCAAGGATCGTCCCGGCTTCAGTGCACTCCGTAGCGTTTTACGAACAGAAGAGGCGATAACCTGGGTTGAAGCCCACTCCTCGAACTTATTTGCCAGCCCGAGCATCCCCTTACCTCGGACGGCCTCGGCGATATCCACACCGGTCGTGCCTTTGCCAAAGCCTCCCACGCCCTTGGGGATGAAGCCCAATGCGTCTTGCAGGTATTCCATTGCCCTCCCAGGGCGTGAGAACAGCGCACCAATGCCCTCATCGGCGACGACGTGGAACGAGTTAGTGAACAGGTTGCGGAAGGCATAGCCCGGCGAAAGGCCCATGTACAGCATGGCAAAGAAGGAGTTCAACGGCTTATACAGCTTGCCTTGCAGAACCTTGTCTAGTTTGGCTATAGACTGGAGGGCGATGGGCAGCTTCTCGCCGCTCTCGATTCGCTCCAAAACATTGGGAAACATAGACTGGGTTGCCTGCTCCAGCTTGCGAGTGGCGAGCCTGATCACTTCGTCGGAGGTCTTGGCCTCCTTCAGGTCGTCCAGGAATTTGGCCGCGTTTATTGCCCCGTCCTCGTCTTTGAGCAGGTTGCGCAGCACCACGCCCATCCTCTGCCCGGAGGCGGAATAGATGGCCCTTGCCATCGGGTTCTTGCTGACGATGCTCATGGCGGTAGCAACTTCGTTCAGGTCATCCGAGTGCAGCATCACCGCGGCGCGCATCACTTCCAGGGCGTCGTCCGGCCTGCCCGCGGCATAGGCAGCGGATACCACCGATTGCATGACCTCCCCGGTAATCCTGCCGATATAAGCGCGCTTTCCATCTGCGGTCAGCATGGATATCGAGGTATTGCGTGCCAGGTCGTCCAGCCCGCCCGCGATCCGCCTGGACGCCGCCTGCTGCGCCCTGGCAAAGTCGCCCAGGGTAGTAATTACATCGGCATCACTTGCGACCCTTTCCGATCTGACAGCCACCTCTGCAAGCTCCGCGGGCAAGCGGATATATTCGTCGAAGGCGTTGGATATGCGGGTTGCATCCCGCGCTCTCCTGCCTCCAACCCCGATCAGGTTCCACGGGCTGAATATCAACCTGCCCGCCAGCTCTGCCAGCGGCGTTTCCAGCTCCGCAGCAAGCAAGCCGGGATCTTCGCCTGCGTTGGCGCGACGGATGAACTCGCCCCGTAAAGCCGGGTCCAGGAACGAGCTATATAATATCCTGCCAGCCTCGTAACCCTCACGGATGCGCGCGGCTTTCTCTTCCAGGTCTCCAGGAGCGGCAAAGCTGCGTATAGCATTATTACCCAGCACCGCCGGGTTAAGGTTGGTAGCCGCTGCGCCGATCCAATCCAGCCAATCGGGAGCGCGGTTGAGCCAGGGCAGGGCGCGCTTCAGGTTCTCCCAATTGAGCGCCTGTTCCTTTCTCCCGTCCGGATAGGCGATCTCTTCCGCTGCCGCGGCTGCCCCAAGCCACTGCTCGGTTTCTATGTCCACTTCCTCGAAGCCACCCAGCAGGGAGCGTACCACGCCGCTCGTGCCTCTCAATACCGGCGAGAGCACAGAATCACTCGCCTCGCCCGTCCTCCACAAGTTGCTGAACGTCTTGGCATAATCCAGTTTCTTGGCGGGCTTCCAACCCATCACTTTGTCTATCAGGGTGGGCGCTTCGGTATAGGCCCATACCTCTTCGGGGGCTTCCACCTTCGTTTGGTTGGGGCTGAAGATGCTCTTGAATTCATTCCACCAGCCTTTCAGCCCATCCCCATAGTATGGCCTGCCGTTGGCATCCCAGGCGACCGCCCCATAAGGCAGCTTTGCCCCATCAGGCCCGAGCACATTGGCGGCGTTGGTAGGCTTGCCGCTCGGGTCGAACTGTGACGGGTAGTTGTTCGCCCTCCATTGGTCGATCTCGTAATACGGGCCTTGCTCGGCGACCTGTTCCGGTTCTATGTCCTGGCGGCGCTGCTCGCCGATATCTGGATATTCGGGATACGCAGTAGGGGTGAATGTGGGATACCAGCCGCGTTTCATGCGGTAAGCGGCGATCTCCGAGAGCCTGCCGCCGCCGGGCAATTGCGGCGGGGCTGGCAGGGCAGGCTTGCCTCTCTGCGGCAAACCCTTCTCCGAGCGCGTGCGCGCTAAAGGAAATTGCCTTGTCGTGCGCCTGGGTAGACTTGGAATCGTGCCTCTGGGCATCTAAATCCTCCAGCTAATCAAGCCGAACTCGTTGGCGTAGACCTGTCTGCCGGTGGGCGCGTAACCTGGAGCCGATCCAGCAGTTCCCCTTCCGCCGCCATAGCCGCCATAGCCGCCATAGCCACGCCCTCCGCCCCCGCCATAGCCACCACCCCCGCCAGCCGTTTGCTGCTGCTCCCACCAGGGCAGGACCCAAACCCCATCCGGGTTCTGGATATAGCCCGCTGCGAGCAATTCATCCGCAGAGACAATCCCAGCATCGATATCCTGCTGTGTCACGTAAAGCGGCAGTTCTCCCAATTCCAGCATCCGGGCTGTATCCCAGGCTTTCACGCCGTATGGCAACAGTTCCGGGTAAGTAGTCTGGTATTGCGTCCTTACGCCTCCGGGGTAGCGGGTTTGCATCCCGCCCGCGGTTGCGGCAGCTTGCGGGGGTCCTTGCGCTCCGGCAAAAGCCTGCTCGCTGCCGGTGACATAGGGTCGAGGCTGCGCGCCTGGGGGAGCTTCTTCGTCGAAGCGCGGTCGTGGCGGTCCAGTTATGGGAGCCTGGCGTGGCTGTATACCCCCCGGCCCACGCGGCCCCCAGGCGGGTCTTGCGGGTGGTTGAGGTACAGCCTGCCGGGCCTGGTTAGCCGCAGAATAAGCCGCCCAGTCGAATCTTGGCACTGCGGGTCTCAGGAACGGCGAAGTGCGCTCCCTGGCGGCTGCACGCTGGCGGGCGTTGAAAGTGTTGCTGTAATCCCCGGCGGAGTAGGCGGTTCTCCTGGGCGCCTGTCCAACGGTCTGGGTGGCGAAACGCGATTCGTCCGGGTAGACGATTTGTGGCAGGTTGACCACCGTGCCGGCACGTAGCTTTCTCAGGTTGCTATTCTTCTGCGCCAGCTTGCTGACCGTGCCAAGGTCGTTGCGCCCGTAAATCCTGCGGGCGATATCAGTCAGGCTCTCGAAGCGCCTGGCGGTCGTCCGGCGGTATCTCCCCGGCGGGCGGCGCGTCGCCGCGCTGCTGGAATATCCGTCCTGTGGTATTGCCATATCTGTCTCCCTCCCATTCCATCTCGAACCTGGTCAGCAGGCGCTCGAACCAGGCATCAGCCATCAAAGTAGCTTCATCCAGCCATCTGGCGTTCACAGCCCCTCCATCCCCAAGAGGGCGTTGCCTAAGCTATCCTCGCCCTGTACTTCTTCGCGTGTGCCCTCGGGAAATGCCATCGCTGGCGGCATCCCGCCCTGTGCCGCGTTCCAGCCCTGCCCGCCCACGAACGGACCTTCCATCTGCTGTTGCTGGGCGATCTGCTGGGCTTCCATCTGCTGCTGATCTTGCGCCATTGTCATCTCCTGCATCATCTGCTGGTGCTCCATCTCCATCATCAGCCGCTCGTGGTCGATCTGGTTCTGCACTCGTGCTTCCTTCAGTCGCTCCAGCCAGTAAATTTCCAGGGCTTTCTGCGGGTCTTCCGCCCCGGCCATCTCCAGGACGTACTCCTTCGGGTAGCCGATCTGGTTGAGCATGATCCCGGCGTTTGCCCGCTGCACCGCGTCGGTGGGGTTGTCGGGCTTGAGTTCCACGGATATGTAGATCTCGTCCGGCTCGATCTCGTCCGCGGGCAAGACGTACTCCATACCCAGGTCTGTCTTCTTGTTCATCCCGAAGCCCTCCAGGGGTTTCCCTGTATGGCTGGTCCACAGGAGCACCAGGGCAGACAATTCCGCCAGGGCTTTCTCAGCCAGCTCCTTCCCCGGCTTCAGGGCGCCAATTGCAATCTGGCTGTGCAGGTTCAATGCGGCAAAGCTCACACCGCTCGCCACGCTCTCACCCTGCAAGGTGCGACTGACGGTTGCCCGCTCGATGTCTGCGGCGAGCATCTCGATTGCCTCCATCTTGGCCGGGTCGTTGGGCTGCCTGGGAAGCGGGCGGGCTGATCCGCCTGGAGGTACGTACATGATCTTGGCCGGGTCGAGATAGTCCCGCTCCACGGTTTGCCCCTCGGGTAGCCCCTCGACCGCAATTTCCTCTTTGAACATGGGCAGGATGCTATCGGTGTAAATAAAAGACTTGAGGGTGTTCATCATCGACCACGCCCCGGTCTTGTAGAGCGGGTAGAGCATGGGGTGGTAACGATCCTCTTCCTGGCTCTCGATCGTGCTCCCGCCCATCAGCGCCACCCAGGGCATGAAGGGCAGCTCGTGCTTGCTGGGCGTGACGATCTTGATCGGCCCGCCCTGCTCGGGCTTGCACCACACCACCCGCTCCTCGAAGTCCATCCAGTCGTAATACTCGATTACCTTACCCTCTTTCGCCAGGTCGTTCAATTTCTTTGCCATGTCTCCCCACTCGGCAACGACTTCGCTTGCCAGCCTGAGCTGCGCCAGTAATACCCCTTCTGTGCCGTAGGAGCTCCTCAATACGTGCAAATCCCCAGGGTAATACGTATTGACCACGAAGCGGGAATGCCTGCGCAGCGCCTTCATCCTGGCAGTCTCAGCATTCAAGCCTGCGGCCTGGTCGATCTGCCAGTCCAGGTCGATGACCATCGCCCCCACTGCGGCGTACAGCAGAGCAGACAGCACTATATCGGATACCACCCCGGTCGGCCTGCGCCGGTCGGCAGACATCAGGTGCCACTTGAGCAGCCTTTCGATCTTATTGGCCCGCTCCTTCTGGTCCTCGGATGGGTCGGATGGGTAGACGGTAATTTTAGGGAATATAGAGCTCAATACCCTTACCCCCGCCTGGATGGCGTCATGAGGCGAGTGGTCGGTAGTCCTGATAATATATTCGGGCACACCCGCGGGCAGCTCCCAGTAATTGCGATACATATCCCTGTAAGCCTCGAAGGCTTTATCTCTCTTGCCGTCAGCCTTGATCAGCCTCTCAGCAAGTTTCTCATAGTAGTCGAATGCTTTTGGCATACTTACCTCCTTATCCCCCCGGCCACAGCGTAGATCGGGTGTCTCTCTTTCTGCCGCTCGCGCCTGCTCACACGCTCTTCCGCCTCAGGCATAATCAGCGCCTCGGGGAAGGCGTACAGCAACCAGTACAGCCCATCCCGAATGTCGTTGTTCCCGTCCGGGAAGTCGTCCAGCGCCTTCCTCAGCGCGTTGAGATAGGGCGTATCCCCATCCGAGACCATCACTTTACCGTTCTCCAGCCACGGTCCCAGCTCCCGCTCCTGGCGGTAGTGTTTGGCCTTGCCCCCCGTCTTCTGCATGATCACCCGCAGTCCTGGGTTCCTGCGCATCAGGCTGATGAAGAACTGCTCCCCAATGCCGTCGCCTTCCAGGATGGTGCGGCGCCAGCGCTGCCCGAACACGGACTGCGGCTTTTTCATGTGCTCCTCGGCCTGCGCCTGGGTGCATTGCTCTAAAACGCCGTCAAAGACGATAATCCTGCCCAGCGGGTCTTTTGCGCCCCAGGCCATCGAGAAGTAATCCCTGCCCTCCTGTTCTCTCCTGCTGCTCTCCAGCACGGTGGCGAAGTCCACGCCTGCGCCCAGCTCCCACTTATCGGCCTCGATCCTATCCGCGGGGTAGATGTAGAACTTCAGCCCCCCCTGCCGGCCCGCGGCCAGGTCGAGCAGGAACATACGGGAAAAGCCACGCAGCCCAGCCTTTGCCCGCTCTACAACGATGCGAGAAGCGTCGAACATCTCATCCCAGGCCAGGCGCCACCAGCCCTGAATGTCCCCAAAGGTGATCCCACCCGGCAGTCTGCCTTCGATGTAAACCCCTTCACCCTCCGCAGCACGGGTCATCACCGGATAATCCGCGTGGTAAAACACGCCTGTGTTTTTAAGATAATGCAGGGCATCGTCTTCGTCCCATGGCGTGCCGATGCCGATGATCCAGGTGAGGCGCCGCACAGCCATAGGCAGGATGGTCTCCGCCACCACGCGCACCACGGTTTCCCGCTCCCTGGCAGAGATGGAGTTCTTCTCGTCGTGGATGTCGTCGATCAGGAGCATCCCCGTGGGGTGCTTACCGATCAGGCGAGATGAGTTGTATCCTGCCCCCAGGAAGGTGGGGTCAATCGTAGAGCTGGTCTTCTGCGTCCAGGCTTCCTTCCCCATCCTGGAGTCCCACACGGAGTACCCCTCCGCCCCCCATCCCTTGTCTTTGTCGGGCACAACGTAGGGGAACACCAATTGCCAGGCGGGATGCAGCTCGATGATCCTGGCAACCGCAGCGGCCAGCTTCTCTGCACTGTCGTCGTTGGCGCCGATGATCAGGTTGGTAAGCTCGGGATGATGCCCCACAAAGAAGGCGGTCAGCGTGACAGAGATGGTGGTGCTCTTCCAACTGCCGCGCCAGGCCCACAATACCACGCCCTCGTACAATTTCTCTTCTGCGGCGCACACACGGAATATATCCTCCACCCACTGTCTTGCGTGTGCTGGCAGGTCGTTGCCATGTATCAGCCGGTAAAACGCGGAAAAGCCCGCCACATTGAATGCTTGCGCAGCGAACAGGCGCGAGGCGTCCATGATCTGCTCTGCGCTCATCCCCGCGGTGAGCTCCAGCAACGCCTCATCCAACTGCTCGTCGTTGAACTCCCCCTGGGAGAGCAGCTTATTCAGCTTGTCGCCAGGCTGCGGCCTTGGTTTGCGCCTGCTCTTCGCCATATATTTCCCCCTGGCGCGCCGATGATTTATTCAGGTATCACGCCAGCATAGTTTACGTTGTATTCCACCTTCACCGGCTCGTTGGGATCATCCACGATCTCGAAGGTGACTTTCAATGCCTTTTTATAAGGCAATGATGGTAAGTCGTCCTCGTAGAAATACATCACGCTCGGGTTAGCCCCGTCCCGCTCTTCCAGCCAGTGCGCGGCTGCCAGTAAAGCATATAATCTATCGAACATCTCACACCACCATTTCCGATATCAACTCCCCTGCGTCCACTCTCTGCGCGATCCGTATCTCGTCAGCAGCGTTCGCATCCATGAACGAGAATGTGACCCCAGGCAAGAATATGTCCAGGCAGGGGGGGTGTAGCCCTATATGCACCCCTACCGAGAAGCCCGGATTGTCTATCTTCGCTAATGTGAACGGGCCCTCGATTAGAAATTGAACCCCGTCGGCAAAGCCGTCCACTATCTCTTCTTGTTCTTCCGTACCCGCCTGCGAACTGGCGACTTCTTTCCCTTCCCAGAAGTCGGATAGCGGTCTATCGGGCTGCTTATCTGCTTCTTCTTCGGCTGCGGCTTACGGTCGTCGGGTAGTAGTCCTGGCATGTTATTCCTCCTCATATATCACGTATCCATCAACGCTCTTTTCGGCAGTGCGCCTGAACAGCCTGTTCTGAAAGATTAGCGGATGGTCAATACCGGGCCGTGCAGTACGGGGATCAGCAACATGAACGGTCAAATATTCTGGCAATGGCAGGTCACAGTCAAACACTCTAGACTCTGAGCCAAAAGATATAGATATCTTGGCAGTTGTCATTTGTCATTCTCCCTCAATGGTTTATCTCGATTTCCAGAATTTCTCCCAATCTGCATTTGTAAGGGATTTCATACAAACTTGGCAGAAAACTTCATTACGATTACTATCCTCAGCCTTTACCGGTTTGTGCAAGCCCATCTTACAAAGAAATCTCCCCACACCCCGATTGTTGAATTTACTCCATAAGGGTAGTTTGTATCGACTGTAATTCATGTTTGCCTCAATTCCTGTAACTTACACATTTTTGCGGGCAAGGGAACCCATCACCATCATCATCACAACACAACCAACGTGCCCCCAGGGGGTGTGTGGCTGGCGTGGCGTGCGGGCGTGCGGGCGTCTGTGGCGGCTCGCCTGTGCGCCTAGTGACCCGGGCCACCAGCAGTGCAGCCATCATCCACTTGTGAATAATTATGCTTTCGATATGTGTTCATATCGCAACCATAGCTGTCTGACAACCTGTAGATTTACGTAGATTTTCAGCCATCCCGACCCCGATCCGCCAGCTCTGCCAACCGCTCAGCAATCCTCATTGCAAGATCGCCCGAAAAATGCACTGTCAGGCCACCCTGGGAGCTGCCGGCAGCCGGCATCATGTCTAATCCGAGCCCAGAGCGGACAAATTTTGCCCATTCAACGCCCGTCCTGGTCTCCAGCGCCAGCGCCCGGTCGTATGCGACGCCCACCAGGCGGCCGTATGCGTCTGTGGCCGTGTTTACCGGGCTGCGGGTGGCAATTGCGTCGGCTGCTGCATCGGCGTATGCATCCCAACGCCGATCAGCTAGTGCTACTGCTTGCGTCTTTGTGATCGCCGTCGCCGGCCCGCCGATGGGATTTGCAACAATATGATTGAATTGCACGTCGAATATCGCCCCGTTATCCAATTGCCGGTATCGGCTGGCGTCGCTGTAATCCGCCCGGTATCTGAACCCGCCCATCTCGAATACTGGCTGCTCTGGCTGGCTGGTATCCTGCCCGTTATCCCCGCTCATGGTAGTATTATACCATGCGTTAGGAACTCCGCACATAATAGAACAGAATCAGAACGCCAGATTAGAGTTTACCCTACCCTATTGACAACCTACGTTATATTGTGTACAATGTAATCAATATCCGATTAGACACACAAGGAGATGATGACATGCGTAAGTACTGGAGCATTGGAGACATTAGCAAATCAAGAACTTGGCTATCCCTGGAATTGCGCCCGCGCTGCGGCTGGGGTTTCCACCTCGGCAAGACATACTGCGGCACAAGGAACGGGATTGTTATCAGCTTTGGCTTCGGTGTCCTCATTGGTCACACCAGATAGGAGTTTTAACCATGTTCGAGAATTGCAGAGTAAAAGCACAATCAATCGATGATTTTTTAGCCCGTTACTACAAGCCAGACCGATACACCGGGCGCGGGGCTGAATATGCCGCCGCATTATTGGAAAGCCATCGCCAGGACTTTGAGCACTATGGATATGACATTATCTCGCGTCATGACAGTGTGACCGGTCAAGTGGTAGCGTATTTCAAGGAGTAATCCCATGACCTATAACGACCCAATCACATTCCGCCCCAGCAATGATGACCTTGCCACCTTAGCCCGCATCCGGGAATGGCTGGCGGAGTACTACCCCCTGGCTGCGTCAACAGATGCGCTTGCCATACGGGCTGCATTGGGTGCATGGGCCGCACTGCACCCGTCACCCATCCCCGAGCCGGACGAGGATTACCCGCTGGCAGGGCTGGCATAAATATTGTGAGGAGATGATGCACATGAATACTTACCTAATCACCGGTCGCCTGCTCTTCTGGGCATTTGTCCTGCTCTCCCTGGCTGCCCTGCTCTACGCTGCCGGATTGCTCCAGGTGTACGAGGATGGCAGCTTTATCCTGCGCCTGGCCGGCTGCCTGCCCTGGGAAGTTTGCGCCCTGCCATGAAATCGGCAAGATTGCCGCCGGCAAGATTGCCGCAAGACATCTACCACCGCCTGGATACCATGTCAACCGCAGACCTGGAGGCAGTCGCCCGCATCTATGGCAGATTGTCAGCAGACCGGGACAACCCCCGCTCCAGGTACACCAAGATATTCTACCGGGCTTATGTTATACTCGACGAACATGAACACAAAACAAAAAGCCGGGCTGTCACCCGGCTGCCTGATTGCCCTGCTGCTCCTGATTGCTAGACTGCTCCACTACCTGAGCGAGCTGCCCTCGCCATGACCTATAATTTTAGCGGTCTCGACCAACGCTACCGCCGCCAGCCTCACCACTGGCGGCGTCTGCTCGTCTGCTGCCAGGAGGTCCGCTATCGCTAACATCCTCTCCCATCTACCCACCCAGGCAGGCGGTAAGTCCCCGTTGTGCTTGATGCTGGCTCGGATCAGCGCCACCGGCGCCGGCAGGTTATCCAGCGCCCAGTCCGCATACTCCCGCCACCTCTCCCCCGCTGATTTACACGCCCGCAGTTGGTGGTAAGTAAGCACGTTGTACTCACGCCGGATAGATAGCGGATAGAACCTCGCCATGCACTCCCTGTCGCGCAGCGTGGAGGCGTCTGCCCCTACCCCGTTGGCTAACTGGCGGATGATCTCGGCCCG
>Ga0209342_10000441_pt1 | contig 47693 bp, 53 predicted proteins | sample RifCSP16_2_FD_184023 | JGI IMG/M metagenome (GOLD analysis project Ga0209342, IMG submission 184023) | Soil microbial communities from Rifle, Colorado - Rifle CSP2_sed 16_2 (SPAdes) (version 2) | ecosystem: Environmental > Terrestrial > Deep subsurface > Rock core/Sediment | place: Rifle...
TCAATCTGGCTCACACCGTCCACCACCAAATCCCCAGTTGCGGCATCGCTTGCGGTGACTGACGATGCCGTTCCCGTGTCTTGGGCGGTAGCGGAAGTCCCCGCTGGAACGGATTGATGCACTCCTGTCATAGAGGTGACGCCCAGGAAATGCTCGTTCGCTGGTGCAGCGGAGAGGGTATTGGTTACCGTTTGCGCCCCCGTTGCCTGCCCAGCAAGAACATACCCCGCGTGCCCCGAATTTCCAGATGACCACGTTTCGTCCCACTTCTCGGTCATGGACACCCCGGCATACGTGGTGCCAGTGGAGGTCTTGCCCGCAGGGAAGGAATTGTTGGATGAATACGCGAAAGCGCCTAAATTTTCCCCGCTTGACGTGTGTGACAACGACAGGACTCCATCGCCAGTGGTCTCAACGGCATCGGTAGCCGCATCGAAGGCGACCGAACTACTGAATCTATACTGCGGAGCGGGTGCATCGAACCCGATAACTTCGATGTCGCTCTCCAGGATGCCAGCAAGAGCGTCAATCTCAATTCGACACTGATAACTCAATCTAGATCGTTCACCTAGCCGAACCGCGAAACCTTCACGCTTTCCGAAAAATCCATAAGTAGGCGAAAATAAAAGTTCATAAGCATCAACTTCAATACCTGAACGATTTACACGAATTCCGCCCTTTGCCTGCCCTTGACAAATGTGTTCCTCACTACCATCCAGTTCCATGACGATTCTGATTCTTATTGTATCCAGCGCGCCCCATGCAAGAGGGGCAATTGTCTTGGGGCGCGAAATCTTAACAAGAATACCGGAAGTTAGAATAGGCAATGCTAGTGAATCCACGACTACTCGACGTGTTGAAGCCGTTAGTAATAATGACCGTTTGGGCAGGATGATCGAACTTCCCATCACTCACCTTAAATTTATAGTTCTCCTACGATAAGCAGAGAGAGCAACACCCATGAGGTCATGCTCCCTCTGCTGTTATGGCACTAAGAAAACTAGCGGCCAACACTATTATTGTTCCCATTCAATATTAGCGTCAGCATTGATAGCAGCACCAGCTCCACGATTTGCACGAATTGCAAATCCCTTAGCGGTTGCTGCTGCACCTTCAACTTTTGGCTCTCTTCCGAGCGGATACTGAATAACGAGACCAGAAGAAGGAGGAACCATGTAACCTTTAAGTACTACAACGGTTCCTTCTGAAGCAGGAAGTTTCTTCGCAGATGCTTGCACAGTATCGCCAGTGTCTTGCTGATCTGTTGGCGTAACTGCTGTTCCGGCTGCTGAAGTTGCTGTTACTCTTACTGTTTGCACCAGAACTGGAACATCTGTTGCTGAAACACCACTGAAGCTGATAGAAGCTTCAGTAACTATTGCCCTCCTTCCAGCAGGAGGATTTACTTCTACGATTGTAGCCATTGTTGCTGGAACTGCTGCTGACTCTGCTAATGCGGCCCAAAGTCCCATTTGTAGCTCCTTTTGAAAGTAAAGTTAATGAAAAACAAGTTTACTACTAGCTTCCTCAAACTGAGGACATTCCTCAGGAAGGGGACTCTTTTTACCTACTAGCTTACAACTCTTGTCAGGACTGTCTGGACTACCCTGCAAAAACTTGCAAGTAGCCAAACATTGATCATTGTTGAACACTCCACAAACTACTGCCCATTTTTCCTTAGAATTCATATTAAAAACCAAAAGGAGAAAAAGTTGCAGCAAATGGGATATGAGATTCTACTTCTGTATCACTTCCTCCGCCAACTTCATAAGTTTCATTTTCCCTAAAATCATCATAAGGAGTTTCTTCTTTTTCCTCCTCAGGAGTTTCTTCTTCAGCCCCATAAGGAAGAATAATAACAGCAACACTGTTGCTATCTTCTAGCGCGTCGATAATATCTAGAAGAAGTTGATGAGACATTAGTATCCTTAGTGCTGAATGAACTCAAAATCAAGATTAAACAAAAATAGTCCAGTTTCTAGAGCTATTCCTACTGCTTGTTCAATGTTACCTGCCGCTACTGGAGCTATAGATGTAAGGAATCCATCAGTAGTACTTAAAAAATAGCGTGTTCCTACTGTTAATCCAGTAATTCCATTCGTTAATCCCTGACACAGTATAACTTCTCCATATTCGCCAGATACAATACCAATAGAAGTTGTACAGAATCCATGACAAGGCTTTGTGTTATCTGTTGCATTAGCTTTACGCACATTAATAACACCGCTTACTGCATGAATACTAACAGCATTGCCAAATCCAATTGCTTCGCTGGCTTTTACATAAAGTCTCCATTGGGAAGCTTTGTGCAGTGTTTCTACTATCGGAAGAGCTGCCCAACTATCTTTAAGTTGCTGTCCTATGCCAAGATAGTTGTGAAAAACTGACTGAACTTGTTGAAATGCACTATAAACTTCAACAAAAGCTGGTCTAATTTCTGGTGGAATATTACTTGGAACAACATCGCCAATTCCAAGAGTAAAAGGAAGATTAAAGCGAGCACCTGACATATTAACGAATCATTCCTAGTGGTGTGTAGCGAATGAGAGTCCCCACAAGGTTATAAGTTCCAGTAAAAAGTAGCGTATTATTTACTCCAGTAACTCTACAGGCATATTCTCGCAGTTTTCCATTATTCGTCTTAAGAAATGGTGTAACAGCTGGTTCAAAATTCTTTCCGTCTTGACTTGGGAGCACAAAAGCTTCAAAATTTGCCCCAGAATTTGCATTTTCAACCTCAAAGCCAAGAAGTTGTAAGTAATGACCACGAGTAAATTGATATTTTCCAAGTAAAAATACAGCATCATCAGCAAGTCTGCCAAGATCGAAATTCGTAAGCATCACTCGTCCATCTGCTTGAAGAAATGCAAGAGTTCGTTTTGGCCTATTAGCTGTTGCAATTGCTGTAAACAAATCTTGATAAGAAGTAAGCAGAAGATCTGAATACAGAGTTCCGGCGTCCATTAGCATTTCGTAAGTAATTTCTCCATACAAGTTAGGATAGTTGTATTCGAAACAGTCTACATGGTTAATTTTAACTTTGCCCCAGCGTTTCTGAGCAATATCATAGATAAGAGCATGAGTTAAGGAAGAAACTCCATAACTGATTACTAAATAACGTGCAGAAATTATAGTAAGTTTTGCTAACATATCTGAACCTAATGTTTGCACAGTAAATGTTTTAGTTGCTGAAGTATAATCTTCAAATATACGAGAAGTTAAGAAGTCAATAATTTCTGGAAATACTATTTTAGAGCCAGCTTTAGTAATCTCCTGTAATCCAACACTGGTAAGTGCGTAGTGGCTCTCTAAATTAACGTCATGACTCACCTGTTCTTTTGAGAGAATTCCACCACTACCTGAAATTTCCTTAAATATAAAAGGAAATCGAATATTACTTGTAAAAGAAGCTCCAACAGCATTTCCTGTTCCGTAAACAATAAAACCATTAATATTAGGCAAAGCTGCTACAATTCTACCCTTCAGATCTGTCACTGCTCCGCTACCAGCTCCGGTAATAAGTGAAGGAACAAAATCAAGAGGATTAGTTGCGCTGCTCCAATACATTGTTGTATCATCAAAGGCGAGCAAATATCCATTACTTCCTACAATACCATTAACAAGTAGTGGATTGAGACCAATCAGTGTAACTGAATCAAATGTTTTAGTTGTGGAGTTGTAAATAAAAGCGCCAATTTTTTCGTAATAAACATATGTATTTCCTTGGACAAAAGCATAAGTAACAAGTACATCAGGTTCTACAGCTGGAATCGGATCTATGCTTTCCCACTGACCAACTGGTGCATCAAATACATAATTTAATCCTCCTGCCGGAGATAGTAAAAATTTATTTCCTCCAACTTCTGTAAGCGGAATAATCTGGTCAAACTCTGTTGCAGTAGGAATAGCGGCAATAACTTGGTCATATCCGACACTTTGAAAACCCTGCTCTGTTGGAAATGTATTATGACAATAAAATACCTGAGGAACACCAATATCACGATCTGCATCAGAGCCTGAAAATACAGCATTTCGTTGATAATTCATGTCGTGCTGCGGCAGAATAATAGTACGACTTCCAAGATCGGTAGTTAATGGAAAGCGAGCAGCACTAAGATTACAGCGGCTATGATAACGAGCCATGTTACCATCCTCGCCATGCTCTAAGCTGCGCAACAACTGTATTGTAAGCAGTTGAATCAGACATGCCCGTTCCTTTGTTTGCAAATACATATGTGCCGCTTGAAAGCAAAAGCACCATGCTATTTCGTGTAGGAAGGTAGATTACACCTCCTCGTCCAGTACTGCCGTCAAACACATAATTAACCTCAAGTTCCTCGCCTTGAGTATACCCCATCGAAGCTAATAATAGTTTCAGGCGTTGTGTTGTGCGTCCCGGACGCACACCTATGTTATGCGCTTTGTTTATTGTAGTCGAAGCTGTAATAGTGAAGTAGTCACTGATATATTCTCCACGCAGCGCATAGTTCCTTACCGCAGTTACAGCAACACCACTGGTATCAGCTTCAGCTACGAACACTCTGTTCCTTGCTGTCATTCCCGGATTGGTGCCAGCAACAGCAGATGCACTTGTCACTTCATACATCTTCATTTCAGGAATGGAAAAGAAACATACAAGTTGATTGGTTTCATTCACAGCATAAGCAGATGCTTTTGGAGTTTCAATAGCAGTAGCGGAAGCAGCACGTAGAAGCCGGAATTCATCAAGCCAACCATTAAACGGTGAGCTTACTTCATCACTAGCAATACCAAGATGAAGTTGTGTCACCTCGCAAATTCTAGCAGTAGAAGCTACAGAAATATCTTGTGTTTCTACTGCTCCATTTAGCGAAAGATAGACACGATAGGTGCCCGCGAGAGCGTCGAAAACTATTCTTACTCTATGCCATTCCCCCGTAGCAAATGTCGTATTGGTTCCAGAAACATTGTTAGCAATGTCAAAAGACGTGCCTGTGGAAGATGCATAAAAGGCAAGTTTTTCTACTCCTGCCGTATCTTGCAACTGCACTAGCATACCAAAAGCCGCTGCGTTTCGGATGCTGATGAGACCGTATACAACACCATTGCCGGGACTTGCATTGATTCTAAACCAGCAGGATACCTCCCATGAACCGTCACCTAAAGAAGTGATGCTGTTAGTCTTGGCAAAGTCGCCTGTCCCATCCAGCAACAAACTTGCACTACCAAACTTCTGTTGTGCCGTATCAAGCTGTGCATTCCCCCCAAATGTCCAAGTATTTCCAAAGTCGTCAGTGGTGCTGGTAGCTGCATCAATGCCGTCGAAATGCAGCAAAAAATTTTCAGTGCGGTCGAAGACATATCCATATTGCGGAGGAACTAATGTTTTGTCCCAGGCAATGCTGCTGACACTTACATAGTCGGCATAAATATAACTCAGATTATTCGCACTCAATGCTGAAATTATTGGGTCAGTATCAGCAGTAAGCTGTGCATAACTATCAATGGCACCAACAGTTGCGTTAAATCCAGCAGCAAAGGCAAAAACAATTGCTTGTGCAGTAGCTGCAAGTTTAACTGTCAATCCAGTTCCTGCACTAAGCATGTTTGCATAGCCGCTGGAATTGACTACTCCCTGAAGAATGGTTTGCCTTGCGCCCGTAGATTTACCTGCACTCACAGCGAGAGTCTGAATATAGTCCTTCAGCTCACGAAATTCTTCCGCTGCTGAACCAGCGGGTCTGGATATTACAGGATCAGTAATATCTACTGGATTTGGAACATAAGCCATTCGTGTTCCTTATTGAGCAACAACCTGTCCAACTGGAAGCACAAGAAAGCCAATAACCACTTCTGCAGTAGCTGCTGCATTCAGTTTAAATGTGCAAGAACCTGCTGCTTGCGCAGAAACTACAACACTCTTGGCTGTAGTATCATCACTAAGCAGAAAAGGAATAATGAGAGAATTGGCGTCTATTTGGCTATTCGTCAACACTACCGTCTGTCCAGCAGCAGCAATCTTCACAGTTCCAGCAACTTTATTGATCGTCTGTGCCCCTGTCGCGCTGGATCGAGTATAATCAAAGGCAATACCATTCTTTACTTGCATCCGCTTATTAACAGAGTCGTAAAAAAGATTAAGAACATCAATATCAGGAACGCTATCCGTATCTATGTATGGAATAGCTCCTTGTGGCAGATTTGGATCAGCGAGTGCTACCCAGATTGTGCTCATTAGCGTCCTCTCATTTCAATGCCGTGCATTTTAACCATTGCAGCCTGTTCAGCAACGAGACTGTCGAACTTGCGGCTTTGTTCTTGGAGAGCGATCATTTGGAAGATTAAACTACAAGCGTCAAATATGATAGCAAATGGAACAGTGTCTGCGATCCAGCTACTGTATTCAGTTGTTGGCGTAACCTTTGGAAGCTGATACCATCCAGCTAAAAGTTGACGAAGAACAGTGTTACTGCGGATATTAAGCATCCTACCAGCAATGTAAGCAACATTAGGTTTTTCAAGTCCATAACCATCAAGAATCTGATCCGCATTAAGGATCGTAAGAAAAGGGCCAGCAGCTCCGGTAAGTTGCTGCGTAAATGGATCAGCTCCAGTTGGATTCCATTTACGAAGATATTTGAGACTTCTGTAGCGTGCAAATACTCCACTAATATCAACTTGCTGAATATAACCATCAGCTTCTAGAACAATTTTCGCTTCAGTTATATCTCTTTCATAGAAGTCAGTTTGATGCATTCGAAGCGTTGCAGCTTGTACAGCGGTAGCAGTTTCAGCCACCAGCTCAGGATGATTCGTAAGACTAATTACAGTGTCGTAAATTTCCTGGTATGTCACAAGCCGCAACTCTCCACAGCAAGCATCAAGTTAACGAGCAACATCACCTGAGTTACTGCTCGCAATACCGCTAGTAACAGCATCGGTTCCAGCCGGTTTCAACTTCTTGCTTCCCAGTTCAGCAAGAAGCCGCCGAGCTTTTTGTTCCGGTGCTTCAACAGGAGAAACATCCTTTGGTTTCGGATTCTTTTTCTCAGCAAGCAAAGCTTCGAGCTGAGGAATAGTATAGTTATCTCGCACCTGTTTCTCCATTTCGAGTCTCACAACATCCTTGATTGCTCCGAGAGGATCTTCATACATTCGTGCCTGTTCAACTTCTTTGCTATTTGCGCGATGAATATATTGATTTCCGTTTTCAATCTCACCATCTAGATAAGCGATATCTTCTTGAATACTCGTTTTCAAGAATCCAGCAACAAATGGCAGCTTCTTTCCATCTGGCCGGAACATCGAAGCATTCATGATGGTGCAAGTAAAATATACTGCTTCTCTTACCTTTGTATTTGGCATTGGCGGAGTAATAGCTGCCAATGGAGAAACATGAGGTTGCACCGGTGTATCAGAGTTAGCATCTTGCAGATCAGGGTTTTGAGCCACGGTTATTTCCTTTCACTGTTGGACGAACTTAGAGAAAAAAATGGTGCAGGAAAGAAGTTCTCTCCTTCTCTGCACCATTGACTTCTCAGGAGACGAAAAAGTTAACCAGCGGCCGCAGCAGTCAGACTCGTCAGGATCCCGAAAGCTGGAGGATTCTTGATGAGATCGGTTACTTCGGTTGTGAGAGTTCCACCGACAGCATCAATTCCATTATCTTGGGCTTCTTCGCCAGCAGCATTAAATGCTTTATGCTGTGTTTTACGATTGCCGAGATACGCCAGACGGAAGCTGGACAAATCAACAGCAATTGCGAGTTTGCTCCAAGACGCGTTGGTGTTAAACAGCGGATGTTCGATAACGCGGAATGTTCCCCGCGCGATCTTTACCGTCGAGAACTGAAGTCCCCACGAAGTCTGACCATCAACCATCATATAGGTGCCGTTAAGACGCCCAATGTTGTTGATAACCTTCTTCGCAGTTCCACCAACGAACAACAGCCGTTCATTCGCAACTTTCGGATCCGTTGTTTGATTAAAGCACGGATCAAAAGCAGCTTCGAACTGCGTATAGTTCGTAGTTCCGCCTGCTACCGTTACGTTGACGCTGGAATAGGAACTCGGGTAGTAAGCAAGGTTGCTTACAATCGAGTAAATCCCATCCATTGTGCGGAACGGTTGTCCGTTGCGGGAACCTTGGAACTTCTGTCCGAAGAAAAGAGCTTTCTCGATATCAGCCGCATGGAAACCGGCGCAGTCTTGCTTGTTCTCTGCGACGTTGCTATCTCCAGCAATCATCTGCACAGCAGCCGAACTTCCGCTGATCGCCCAAGTGTTCCGGAAAATCTGCGTAAGGTTGGTTACACGAACAGGATTGATTTGGAGAGCGTTTGGCCGAGTCGAAGATTCCTCGAACGCATTGCCGACTTGATACAGGTTGATAGATGCAGCGATAGCTGCCGCAGCTACCGTGCCAACACCACGCGTCACGCTTACTTGTGTGGTGCTGAGAATTCCATTGATGATTACGTTCTCTCCAGTAGAGTCAACACGCAAGATCATCCCAGGAAGGATGTTTGCTGTGCTGGTTACTGTAAAGGTTGTGTCATCAATGGTTTGGCCACCCGCGCCAAGAGTTAGTTGCGGGAAGAGCATGGTCTTTGTGAAGAAACCATGTTCCACGTTCCCCGCAGTTTCACTCTCAAGCATGGACGTAAGACCGAACAACGGAGCTGAGCCGTTAGGCATCAGTCGAGTAATCATTCCTGCGAATGATTTCCGTGCTAGATCCTGCGTGAACTGGCCAGTGTTGAAGATACCCGTAGTCATGTGAATGACTCCTTTTTAGTTGGCCAGTTACAACGTGCTCTCGCGCAATCCATTGAACCGGATGCACGGAGAGAACGTGACGGATGTGGAAGATTGAGCAGACGCTGAGTTTTGATTCAGCGTAATTGCTGTAATCTTGTCCACCTGACCACGAGCACTCGTTTGGTCACCGATAGTTACACCGGAAACGCGAGAACCCGCAGTAATTCCAGTTCCTGACACAATCTGTCCAGGAGTGATGGAACCCATCGCGGCGGGTGTGAGAAGTGTTACAATAGCACTTGCGGCAGCGGTGCTACATAGCGTGGTAAATGTTGGAGTCGAATTCAGTACTTCCAACAAGTATTCACGCACAAGAGACGCTGTTACGTTCAACGTGCCAGTTCCAGCAATTACGCCGAGACCAGCAGCGAACGTCATCAGGAATGCAACAGTGTTCCTGAAGAGGAACCGGAAAGTTGTTCCCGGCATTACGTTTACCTTGTAGTCATTCCCAGCAAGTGCAATGAGAATGTTTTCCGCAGTATCCGTAGTGTCAGTGTAACCACCTCCAGGGCCAGTACGATGCAGGATGCCTGCTGCAAACATAGCACCAAGAATCGTTCCTGCACCAGCAGTCGTAAGTGTTGCATACGACTCACCAGAGGCAAGAACATCTCCCGGCCCAGCTTGGCGTCCTGTTACGCTACCAGCAGTTACTACTCCGCGGGCAAGCATGAAAGACCTCCAGATTGAAGAAAGAAAATAATACTGTTCCTATTTACTTTTGTGCTGATGTCCCACCGAGAAAGTCGTCAAGCCAATCTATTTCTTTGACTTCTTTACGTCGGTTAGGATCATTGGAATTATTATTATCTTCGCCACCAACTGCTTTAGCGAGAGATTGCATGAAACGATTAGCAATATCGCTAATTTCTTTGGTTGAAGCCTGGGGGTATTTAGTCTGAAGCTGACTCTTTAGCATTTCCAGCATTGGAGCAACAGCAGGATCTTGAAAAATCTTGTTGCTGGAAACTAAAGCATCGCCAACTGAAAACTTCCTAATGGAATGCGGCAAAGATTCATTAAGAAGCTTGGGAGCGAACTGCCTTAGTGCGTTTTCAACAATACGCGACGAAACCATCGACATATTGGCGAAAGATGCTTGAGCAACACTGTTGAGAACTTGAGAGAAAGCAGCAACATCGCCACCTAATGCTTTCTTTGCAAGTTCCTGGTCTACTACGCGGGAGAAATCAATCCGTTTTGCTGCATCTGACAACCGTTTCGGATCAATTTGTAAGTTTGGAACGATCGAGAGAGGATCGTTTAAGTCTGGCTTTGGTTGTTGCCCTTCTTTGAGTGTTTCAGTATCCCATAATTTCCCGAACTCAGCTAGCGGGGATTTGTTCGCATCCTCTCCCTGAGGAGGAGTATTGGAAGCTCCTGGAACAAGTGGATTACCGTCAGGGCCAAGTTGTTGCTGCTGAACTGGCTTTCCATCTGGCCCAAGATTTTGAGCTGGAGTAGGAGTTGCTGGCGGTGCGCCACGAAACATGTCAATAATGTTCATGATGTCTCCTTAGGTTGTTCCGGTTTAAACCGATCGGGTCGAGTTACACTCTGGGTATCAGCGAGTAGCATATTAAGGATATCCATCTGTCCTCGAAGATATGCTTCTCGTTGAGCGAATCGCAAAGGATTAACTGGATCGTATTCTTCTGCGAGCTTTTCTGTGGCGGCGTCACTCAGTAGTGTCTGTAGATAACAACGTTGCTCAGTAGTTATTGCTCGTGCAAGAGAAAGTTCCTCTTGCGTCATCTTAAACGCAGTAAAAGGAGTGTCTATTTGTATCATACAGTGGCTCCAGTACTAGATGTTTCCCTAGTTACTCGTTCAGCAGCTTCAATTAATTGTTTTAAGGATTGTCCACGACGTCCTCTCATCTGAGCTATTTGCTGCTCAATAAGTTCTGGAGGAGGCGGCTGTGGCATCGGAACATTAAAGGGTGCACCTTTCTGAGCAGCAAAAGTTGCTTGTTGTTGCCATGCCATTAGTTGCTGCTCATATTGAATTTCGGCCGGAGTTTTCTCGAAAGGACGAAGATCTACTCCACGTTGTTTAAAAAGATGTGTAAATACGTCATGCATTCGATATCCAGCAGAAATCTGCGGACTACTTCCTAAAACTTGAATAGCAACTTCAAACTCTTCTGTGTTGAAAAGTTTGTCCCCTGGTAAAATTCCATCACTCAATTTGAACTCAGTAACAGCTTTACGAAGTGTTAATGAATTAATCTTTACCTGTGTCTGAAGTTCTCGATTATACAATACAGTATCCGTTTGATACTGAAGCATATTGATCTTAATAATCTCTTTAATCGGCAGTAAAACTTGATGCTCACCATTAAGAGCCATCATTTTATTTCTTGCATTACTGTGTCCCATAACATCTGAATATTCATGCAGCGTTTTATTACCTTTAACAAATTGTCCTTGCTGTGCCGGATTCTGTCCTGTAGTAAGATTAGCATAACGAACATATAGTTCTGTTTCTGCTGTTACACTTGCGCTGAGATCATCTCGATAAGGAAAAGCATATACAGAGTCACCAACAGTTTTACCATAAGCAGAAGGACGAACAGGAATTTTAGCCGATGGATTATCACTATTAATATCTGCTTCACGAATTCTAGATGGGTCATAGAGAGTGCGATCCATTACAAGACGTCTCTTTGATGCAATATTTGCATTCACTGCAGCTGATGCCAAATCCTGGAAAGGCATAACATTAAGAGCGAGTGACTTTGTTTGATAACCAAGACCATCTTCAATCGGCTGCCCGAAGATAATAGGTATAAGTCCGTGAGCATTGGTGCAGCGTTCCGCATAGAGAAGAACCTTATTGTTAATAATAACAAACTTCCAGACTTGGGGCGTATTGTCTTGAGGAACATATAGATCGAAATCTTGTGGAATTATACGAGCATATAGCGTCAGTTTCTCATAAACATTCTTATATTGTATCTTTTGCTTTGCTTGATCTGTCGCCCAAGCCATCCAATCGAAAGCATTGAGTCCTTCACGATCAATCATTGCGTCTGGATTGATAAGAGGCACATAGTAGCCAAGAGTTGCATCACCAACTGGAGTAATAAGATCAGCGCCTCCAGATTCAAAAGCACGCATAGCAACTGCTGTTGGAATCTTTCCGAAGAGATTATTAATATAGCGCTTTAAATTCGTTCTGGAGCATAACTCCACATATCCTGCAAAATCACCCTGAGAATGAATCTCCGCCGGAGCACAGCGAGGATCAAAGATTGTATTATACAAATCCATCCGCTTCAGACTATTTCCTTCCCATATAACCTCTTTTGGCTTCGCCATTTTGCCATCGGCAAGAGTTATATCCGCCTCTACAGCAGCGGTAGTTTTGCGATCCCAAATTACTTCAATACCCTGAAGATTATATTTGAATCCATCGCGGAAAAACATGCTGAGTTGACGTGACCAACCAGCAGTTAAACTATTCTCCGCAATAACAGTTTCCATCTGAAGTGCTGCATCATCAAATTCTGGACTTGAACCAACGCCAAAAATTGGATATCCAGAAAGGAAAATCTCAGAAAAATACGCGAGAGCAGATTCAACTTGTGGCAATACAATAGGTACAGTAAGATTCGTTCGCCGACGTTTATCACCAGCTTTTGTTGCCATTCTTGCTTTCCACTGATCGTCAGTCATATCTCCTTCACGTTGATACTCTCGATCAATATATTCGAGAGTAGAACGAATACTGAACTGACCGCGAGAATATTCCTGCGCACGACGAGCATATTCAACAATTGAATCAGAAATCTTTTTATTGCTTAATGGAAATGCGGCTGCTGGAGTTGTCACAGAAACCTCTCAAATCTTAGGGCTGAAAAACAGCATCTGTGAAAGAACAATTATCTTGCTTAACCTTAGCTCCATCGAATTCTTGATTGGTAATCTCACCTTCAAGAGTCATAAGATGGCCATAAAGTTCAAGCATTGAAGGAGCATAACCGATAATATCAAGGATACCATCAATGTTATCTCGCTTCAATGGATTCCACTGATTAAGCTGTGCAATTATCATGCCGCGAACTCTAGGATGAACTTTCAACTCACCCTTTGACATCATCTTTATTCCATTCGTAATGCGTGTATTCTTACTATAACCAGCAGTATGAAGCTCGACGAATTCAATTCCAGCAATTCCTAGTTGTCTACAGATAAAGTCAAACCAGTAAAGTAAAGATGCTTGATAAGCTGTAGATTCAACACCGATGAGACCGATGTTATTACGAAGCGCCATAAGCAGAGCATGTTTTATCGTTTCCCCCGGTGAATAATTACCTTCGTCAATCTCCGTAATAGAAGGAAGCCCATCATATACTTCAAATCCACCAATGGTAATAAGATCGCTTCCCTTCTTATTTGTTGCAGGATCAATAACGATAAATCTTCCCTGTGGTTTATCTATCTCCGCATTATATGGCCATTCATTTATCTTTGCAAGATCCGCTCTGAGATGAACTTTCGCATTCTCGTCATTGAGGACTTCAGCTGCAAATATCTCTTCGTGACCCATTGCAATATCATTGTCCAGCTCGGCAAGTAACTGCTCAAGCGGTTGAAGTTCTTCCCAAAGAGCGGTTCCATCGCTTAAAATACCTCCGCAAATGAATTTAGTCCAACGAGGATTACGTTTCAACTTCCTTAGTATTGAATAAGGCGTTGGAAACATATTACCTACATATATGAAGAGACAGCCATGAGGAGATTTCGCTTTCATAGCAGTTCCTACCATCCAACGCTCTAATGTATTTGCTTGCACCTTAGATTCAGCGCATTCAGCAGTCTGTATATCTTCAAATATCATTACATCGGGTCGTTCATTCTTTAGATTCAAGCCGCGTAGCGAACCTTCCGCACCAATCGCAGCTAGTATTACTGTTCTTCCTCGAAATGTGAATTTCTTTAGTTCTTGAGTATCCTTTTCAATACCTACCTTCCAATCACCAAAGAGTCGCTTTATATTAGTTTCATTCAGCATATCTATAACGTCTGCAACAATATTCTCAGCAAGAGCAGCTGTACTGCTAATGACGAGAATGAAGGAACGCTTGGTGAAAAGTATACAGAAGAGGATAAATAGCTTAACTATAGTCGTCTTTCCGTGTCCGCGAGGAATACCAAGAACAATCTGAGTAAAATCTCTTACCTTAAATATCGCTTCCTTCAGTAACTGCCAAGCAGCAAGCAGAACAGTAGGATACATATATTGGAATATAGTTGGCATTGCTAAAGCAGCAAGAAAGTTTAGATTTTCGCGAGCAGATTCAACTGCTTCCTCATGCTTTACGAATATCTCATCTACATTAGCTTCTACAACAGCCTTTTCATTAGCTTCAAGGTCTTTCTGCAACTTATCAGCAATTATAGACTTTTCATCAATACCGAGAGCTTCATCCCATACATTAGTAGTTCCTCGGAAGCCCATTATTCTGGCCTACGCTGTAGTTGGAGCCTGATTCCAAGAAGCATTAGACGCGCACGCTCTGCATCCTTTCTCTTAGCATCAAGAGGGACAACTTTAAGCGGCTGCTTTTTCTCCTTGTGGAGAATTAACTGTGGCATCTGTTGCTGCTTGCTCATAAGTGCTACCTTCGCGCTCACTCGACACCTTTTCTGGAATTTGCTTCTTCAACCGATCACGCAACAAGTTCTGAAGCGGCATCGTTAATGTAGTTTTATCACCAACTTGTACAACTTCACCTTGCTGATTGGTGATAAATTCACGGCGCGCAGCTGGTGGAAGTGATATTGCAACAATTGTTTGATTTACTGTTAAATCGCCGCCAGTTACTGCTCCGCGCCTCTTTGCTGCATTGATAATCGCAAACGCACGGATAATGTCATTCGTTTTAGTCATCCACCGAATATTATCAGCAAGCTTCTCCAGCACTTCATCTTCCAACTTATCAATCTTCCTATCTCTTTGTGTTGCAGCTTGCAGATTCTCAATCCGTAATGCTAGAACTTGCGTTCTGAATCCATCATCCATTAGCAACTGAGATACATAACTCGGATCGCAGCCAAGCGTTGTTCCTACTTCTGTCGGCCCCAAGCCGCTGCCAAGAAGTGTTAAAGCTCTGCTCTTATCTATCATGACGAAGTTGCCAGGAGGAGTGAGTTCATGCCGGAAGTTTACGCTTGCGGGCACGGATAGCACAGTGGGGATTGCTACTAACTATCATCACTAACTACCACTAACTACTACTACTAACCAAGAACTGAATCTAACAACTAATGGAAGGAATGAATGAAAAATTTTAGAAAATTTGAAGGGATGTCAAAGGATCTGTCCTGGCTCTGGCATCAAAAAAGCCTCTACCCCCCGGCAAGAGTCGGAGTTTCTCCTTGTTGTTTCCCAGTGATAGCAAGAAGCGATATAGCTTTATCATATCGCTTCTTGCTATCACTCTATCTTTTGTTCAGCAGCGGCAATCAGCTGGAATAACTCCAAGCTGCGGTTCGTTGCAGCTTGGAGTTGTGTATTAGCAGCTATTTTGACCTTTCTTCAAACATTCGCTCGCAGTCTGCTTCTTGGGCCAATGCGAAACACTGTCATTCGCAATGTGTTGTCGTAGACTTGGCAGTGTGTTCCGTTGCTTGCTGCTGTTTGCATTGCCCATTGTATTGCTGCTTCAATATCTCCGGTTTTCCAGTGTTGGCGAGCAAAGACTTTAAAGCGGTATTCCATTGCTGTATATCTTGCTTGATGGGTTATCTTTGCAGGTTGTTTCAGCATTGTTTTTGTTTCTCCTTTCTGGACTTTGAATAAGCTGTCCGTAGTTGAATGGTACGCGTATTACATCACCGATACGGTGAGTTGGTGATGCTCGAATCACCACACAAACTCTTACGAGTTGATGCAGTGATGGATAGTTGATGCCCACAACTTCTCCACGAAACCAGTTGTATTCTACATAGTCTCCGATTTCGAAGTGTGAGCATCGAACTATCAATTCGCGTTGAACGATTGCCATGCGGGTTACAGTCCAACAAGTATTGGGTCTTTCAGTTCCAGATGTGCGACGATTTTGCCCTGCAACACCTTGAACATGCGACTCTCCTTGTTTTCACACAGTTCAACGACGTTCTTGAGTTGAACTGCGATCTTGGGGCTGAGTCCTGCTTTTGGTGCAGCGAGACTGAGAAATACCGATTTATAGGATGTAACTGCATCAGCAAGCTTCTTGTTTTGCTCTGCTGTTGCATTGTCAGGCAGTTGCATCTTGTTCGCCAGCTTGAGAGTGAGAACATCAGCGAGTTCGTCATCGAACCAGCTTTCGATTCCATCCTTGGTCAGTTTGCCACTTGCGGCATTTTCAGCAGCGAAGCGAGAGAGTGCTTCGAAGTTGATCTGATCTTCATGGATGTTGATGATGTTCTTCGCAGGTGTTTCCGCGAGTGCTTCAAGAATAATATCGCGGATTGCTGCATCTTGCAGATCTTCGAGGGCTTGCTGCATTGCATCTTTGATGATCTGCGGTGTGCAATCCAGCTTGATCTGCGGAATACTGATGCAGCGAGCATCGGGTTTCTTGTAGTTGGGGTTGTAGTCTGGATTCGGTTCACCATCGAATTCTTTCGTAGTGAACTTGGCCAGTGACTTGAAGGTAGTCACGCTGAGACGATGATCTGCTCTCGGCTTGTTTTTTCCAGTGTAGAGTTCGACGGTATGAAATGCTGTTTCATCGCGTTCCATAATACTGTTTCCTTTCAGTTGTGGATGTTGTAGATATTGGAGTTGCTGCTTACTGTTTACTGCTTACTGCTGTTGTGGTTCTACGGTGTCGGAAGCGTAGTCAATTGGATCAGCTCCGTTGTAGAATTTAATGTCGATGCTGCTTTGCTCTTGTTCGTATGCTTCTAGCTGTCGTAGCCAGTCACATATATCGAGAACAAGAGCTGTTCTTGCTTGCTTCGATAGCTTTGCATCCGTGCGGATTGTTATGAACATTGTATTCATAGCTGTTCCTTTCTGCGCAGTAATTGCGCTTGCAGCCCACTATTGTTAATGGGCTGTGTAGCGCAGCTATTTCGCAGGCTCTTCGAATTTGCTTTTTGCTTTTTGGTATTCGAAGTCAGCTTGTTTTGCTGCTTCTCGTTTCTCCCGCAGTATTGTGAAATCGAGATTGGTGTCTACTCCTTGATTCAGAGGGATTGTTTCAAGGTTGAGTTCACGGTGCTTTTTCAGCACCCAGTTGGGGCTGCCTGTATCAATGAAGTAGTGAGCGTGTGCTTGGCATGGTTCATTGACACCGAGGATAGCGAGATGTGGATTTGCGCGTTGAATTGCTCCAAGCGCACGTTTCATCGCATTGCTGCGATTGTTCCAGTTGTTTGGCATTGCGATATAGACCTTGCAGAATTGCTTGCGAGCTGTTGAAGTTGTATTCATTTCGATCTCCTTAAGTGATACGGTTAGAATAGCATCGAGTCCTATCTACTGCAAGGGGGATACTACCACACAAAGCGAAAATGTCAAGGAGGAAAGCTCGCCTGATGGATTTATTTTGCAGCAGCGAAGCTGCAATCTTTATTTTTGTCGCACAGGCTTTATCGTGCGACAAACTAACTGCAAAATATCATCAGGACGAGCGATCCTTGACATTGGAGCGACTGTGGTAGGATAACCCAGCAGTAGATAGGATAGGAAGAGGGATGAGGTAGGAAAAATGTGCGGTTCATTTTTCCGTAGGAGAAGGGAGCGGCTAGCAGCGTTAATTAGTAAGGACTCATCCGGCGAGTGAATACGAGCCGACAATCAGTAGATCGCAAGCTCCCTTCTCCTGAATCCAGCTTTCTTGATTGGCACTATCAAGCGGTTGCGAAGCAACTGATAAGATGTTGCTTTTAAGCCTCCGCGGCGTTTGAGCGGAAGCTATTTCTTTCTTTTTTTCTTTAAAAAAGAAAGAAATATGGGAAAGGAAGGAGGGGAGGCTCATTTTACGAGTCGCACCTATGCGACAAAGTAAAATGAGGGGAGGAAACTAATGGGGAAAGGGTGGGATAGTTCTCCTCCCCCTCCAGCTTTTGATCTTGCTTTTGATTTTAAGAAGTTGTTTGGTATTCTCGCGGTAGCGAGCGCCCGCAAATTGCCTAGTATCTTGACAAGTCAATAGATTAGCAGTGTAATAAGTTGATAGTTTCTATCTTAGTTGCTGATCCCTTTGTGTAATCTGTGCTACTATGTGCTACGTTGTGCTACTATGTGCTATATGTGCAGAATGGGCCACCGGGCTGGAACAGCAACCTTCTGGGAGTTGTAGCTAGTAAGTAGGTGTATGGTAGTATCCAGTAGCTAGTATATAGTAGTAACTACTAGCAGCTTTGTGTTTCAACTTTAAACTATACCCCCAAATCATACCCGTATAGATACTAATGTGCTGAGAGAGGAGAAACAGCCAGAAGGTTGCTGTTTGGAGGCGGGGGACTGGAACTCACACCTAGCACAATGTAGCACAACATAGCACTGGATAGCACCAATAGCACAGAGGGATTCCTCAGCATAGTAGAAACTGCTGAGAACGTAAACAACTCAATACTTGCCAATGTTGCAAGGGGCTTGACACAGGAAAAGCAATATGCGATAATCCTAAATCAGCCGTTTTTCTGCGAAGATTATGGCTGGCAATTTAATGTATAAACAGGAGATATAGTTCAGTGAAGATAACCTGTCAGTATAGCGGTATAACATATGATGTTACAGGCTTCGGCTCAACATCATTAACCTATATCCATCCAATATTCACAGCAGAAACTAAGTGGTTACTGTCGCGGATGGGAACTTGGGCCGCACAGAAATACACAGAAGAAGAATCAAAGCTGTTATTCTTGGCTCTTCTTCACAGCACAGAACTCGTTGAATTTCGACATGCTGCGTATCCAGAGAATAACACTGTGCAACTTAACATCGAACCTCTTGCTCGCTTCATCGGTTGGTCTAGTGGTCTTTCTAGAGCAGCAATAGTTCTTCCTAAATTTGTTATCCAACACGATAACAGAAAGCTGGAAAATATTCGTTATTGGATTCGAACTTGGCAAGATGCAAGAAAAGCATTTGAAGATGGATACGTTAAATATGAACGGGATAAGAAACTGCACGATAAGGAAGTTGCTCTCGAACGCTTAATAAGGAACAGTGCAAAGCAAGTTCAAGATTATGCTGGATTACTAGCAACTTGGGCAATGCAAGCGGGAACAGCTCCAAAGGCTCTCCATGACTACTGGCGTTCTTTATTCTGCCTCAAAGGTATCAGCATCTATAATGCAAAGCAGATTGATCTTGAAGAACTACTAGAACACATGGAAGAGCACCTTGAGCACGGTAGCATATATAGCCATGCAACATTAACGCATCTCCGAACACTGGTTAAGAAGAATAAAGCTGGCCTCAACTACGGACTCGGTATTACTGATGAAGAGTTTAATGTTCTAGAAGCTTCTCCTTTCCGTATTGTTGAAGGCAGCGTTGAAGAACACAACATGGAAGTTATTATAGCTTCTGCTCCTAATGAGGAACCGCAAGCTAATAATTATCCAAGCAGAGTAGCATACTTAAGAGCAAAAGCTGCTTGGGGATTAGCACAACGAGCTGCTCAATATGCTGCTATATTTACGCAGCAGGTTGAAGAAGAGACAAAGAAAGAAGATACAGAAGCTGCCGAACTCAGCTCAGATGATATAACAACTGAAGAACCAGATGATACAACAACTCAAGCAAGACTTATTTCCGAAGGAGCAAGTGATGAGTAAGAAATCTTTAACACTGCGTGAGAAGGCTATTATTGGTCAGCTCTGGATCATTAGCCTAGATGAGCGCGACAGACTTGATCGCTTCTTTCTTCTGCATGACAGCTGGGAAGAACTGAAGAAAGATATAAGCTTCAGTGAAGAGCAAGTTTGTTATTTCCTTCAACACGAAGGACAGAATTTCCAGATCGTATTCATGACTCCTTTACACCGCATTAAGGTAACAAAGGAGCTGGGACTCAGCTTTAGACAGAACTGGATGAGCAGCTTTCACGTCGTTCTTATTAAAGAATGGCGGGAAGCTAACGATAAACCTATTGCTGTTGAAAACAAAGAATAGAGAATTATATGAAGCGCATAACAGAAGATAGAGTTCAACAGCTACTTGCAGAAGCTCGCAAGAAACTAGCTGATTCTGCTCCAGCATCTCCAGCAGTAGCAGCTATCGACAGGATAGCTGCTGAACGTGCTACTGGCGTAGATATTGATTTAGCTTCTGCTGGCATTGATATTCAACATAGCGAAGTAGTAGAACAAATTGCTGAACTTGTTTCTGCCTTCGCAGATAAACCAAGGCCAGAAGCAGAAACTCCCAAGCATCCGCATAAGATTCTAGGTGTTGCTCGTGATGATATTATCCTTAATCCAAAGCAGCAAAGCTTCGCTGATCGTGGAGCAAAAGGAGAAGATATTGTTCTCATAGGGGCTGCTGGAACTGGCAAGACTACTTGCCAACGTTGGCTTGGGAAGAAGCTGATAACAGATGGTCGTATTAAGCTTCTTTCTCAATCTACCAAGTGGCTGCAAGCGGGGAAGCATGGTATTGCAATTTGCAGCTTTACCAATAAAGCTGTAAATAACATTCGTCATGCTCTTCCAGATGCAATCAAGTCTCATGCATTAACTATCCATAAACTACTGGAATTTGCTCCAGTCTGGTATGAGGTAGAGAATCCTGAGAAGCCGGGAGAGATGAAGAAAACAATGCGCTTTGAACCACAGCGCAGCAAGTATAATCCTCTTCCTTCTGGACTCGCACTTATTATCTTTGAAGAAAGTAGCATGGTAAGTGTTGAACTCCATGATATGCTACTGGATGCTTGTCCCCACAAGCCGCAACTCATATATCTCGGAGACATCCAGCAACTTCCTCCAGTATTCGGTTCTGCCATCTTGGGCTTCAAGATGCTGGAACTTCCAGTCATCGAGCTAACCGAGGTTTACCGGCAAGCTCTCAACTCTCCTATTATCTCTCTTGCTTGGAAGATTCTTGCAGGAGATCCCAAGACGTTCAACAGCAAATCTAAATCAGTTAAGCTTCTTCATCCAATACTTAAGAAGGAAGTTGATCGCAAGATCATTCCTGCATTGGATGCGCTTAGCTTGGAGAATGAAGATGGAAAGGTTATCTTCCAACCCTGGCAGAAACAACTTAGTGCAGATCATGGTCTCATCACACTTACCAAACAGTTCTGTGAATGGTCTGACAGTGGATACTACAATTTCAACGACGATATCATCCTCTGCCCATTCAACGTCTCGTTTGGAACTGTGGAGATTAACAAAGGAATCTCACAACATCTTGGCAGAAAGCGGAAAGCAACTATCCACGAAGTGGTGGCTGGTTACAATAAGCATTATCTTGCCGAAGGTGACAGAGTTCTTTATGAGAAGGAAGATGCAACAATCATTAAGATCAGTAGAAATGGAGAATACATGGGCAAAGCTGCTCAATCTCCATCCGAGTATCTCGATAGATGGGGACATCTACGGACTGAAGATATGGATGCAGATGCAACTACCAAGATGGAACAGGAAACCGATGAAGGTAAAGAGTTTGATGTTGAAGCTATAGATAAGTATTTGGAACTAGCAGCATCTGAAGCAGAGGATAGAGTTACTGCTGCAAGTCATATGATTGATCTTATTATCGCAGCTACTGGCGAAGAAGTAACCATTGATACTGCCGCTGAAGTCAATAAACTGCTCGGTGGATACTGCATTACAATCCATAAAGCACAAGGGTCTGAATGGGACAAGGTATTCCTCGTTCTCCATAACAGCCATGCCACGATGAATCAACGTGAACTGCTGTATACTGCTGTAACACGAGCAAAGAAGTATCTACATATTATCTGCGAACCCAACACCTTCGAGCGCGGAGTAACATCGCAGAAGATCAAAGGTAATACCCTTGCCGAGAAAGCTGAATGGTTTAAGGGTAAACTGGAAGAACGAGAGAGGTTGCTGCTTGAGAAACGCAAGATGCAGCCTGCTGATGATCCAATCAAGATAGCTTTTAATCTTGTTCCCGAATGGGATACTCTGGCGCGGGACAGCGTTGCACACTGGTGGAAGGTAGCAACCAAGTGGTATCCACAGATAGCAACAATGCCTGTTCCTACCTTCGGTTGGAAGATTAAAGGTTCCGCTGCTGGAACAGCTAACTATGCAACGAATGAAATCACTTGCAGCCCAGTATATCTGCATCTTGATCCCAATGACATGATAGCAGATACCATTCCGCACGAAGTTGCCCATCATGTTGCTTTCCGCATCTATAAAGAACGAGGACATGGTGGACGCTGGATAGAAGTAATGAAACACTTTGGCCGTAATCCAATAGCAAGCAAGTATCATGATCTTGGTAAGCTGCCTGCTGCTCTCAGAAAAGTTCTGGAGGATAGCAAGCAGAATCTTGTTAAACAGGAAGATGAAGAGGAGAAAGATTAATGCTTCACTACTATCGCTTTTTCAATAAACAAATTGGTAAACACGGCACAGTATTCGCTGTATGTGATAAACATATCCATCTTCAACACGTTCCTCACATCTGCACATTAGAACAGGTAAATCTTCTTAATCCACCTGCTATGTTGTGCAGTTTCTGTGAGGACGAAAAATGGAGCAAGCAAAAATGAAAGTAAATATCCAAGATGTTAGTGATCAAGGATTGTTTATAACACTTCAGATTTATCCAATGCCAGCTTCTGCACAACTTCACGAGTGTATCCTCACTAAGCATTTTCGTGACGGAACGCAGAAAATCCATCGTAATATTCTTAGCACCCACAATGAAGCTGCTGATCTTCTCTTCATTATCTTTGCGCCAGAAGATATGGCAACAGAGGGAAAAGATCATGTAGCTCGCAATGTGTTTGATATCTGTGATTCCTATGAGGAGATGTTTCATGACACTCCAGCGGCTTGATGATCGAGTAGCAGAGCTAAAGAAGAATAAGCATCTTCTTGGAGATAGTGATGAAGCCTTTGCCCACAATCTTATCCAATACTTTGAAACTCGTGGATACCTCAGCGAGAAACAAGTTTACTGGATTGATAAACTGCTGGTTAGATGTAATACAGCAGGAGATAGAGAAGAAAAGCGAGTCGAAGAAGTATTCGATGGGACAAAGCTGCGAGATTTATTTATCAAAGCTGCCTCAAATCTCAAGTTCCCGGCTCTTAAGATTAAGCTCCCAGAAGATTCAAGAATCAACATCCATTTTTATCGTGCCAGCAGTCTCAGCAAGACACCTAGCTTTATCCTTATCACCAACGGAAAGCACTGGCCTGAACGCTCTCTCTATGGTAGCATTAATCTTAAGGGAGAAGGACAGATTACAAAGGCTCTTCGACCCGAGATTAAAACTATTATCCGCAAGATTGCAGCTAATCCGGTCGAAACTGCGAAGCTCTCAGGTATTGAGTTTTCGCACTGTTGCTTTTGCGGACTGGAACTTACAAACAAGATTTCTCTTTATCATGGTTACGGCCCAATCTGTGCAGCAAAATGGGGTCTCCCGTGGGAAGGGAAAGAAGAAGAAACTAAAGAAGCAAAGCTGATAGATATTGGACAAGATGATACTGATCCTGATTTCTATGATAGACTAGGGAACCAAGATGAAAAGTAAACTACTCGCTTCACTGCTGCTCCTCACTGTTGGATGTGCTGCTGTGCGAACTACAACAGTAGTAAAGCATGAAGTCTCCTTGGAAGAGATAAACAAAGTATGCTTTCGTTCTCCTCATGGTCAAAAGCCCAGTAACTTTGGCTGCGCTTATTTTTCTGCTGGACAACCTTGCACCATCTATGTGCCTAAGAAGAGTGAATATGCAGAAATGCGTAGAATCAATCCAAAGATTGCACACATAGATGATCTTACAATAGAGCTTTATCTACTCGGCCACGAAACTAAGCATTGTTTTGATGGTCACTGGCATTAAATAACTTAACAACTTAACAGGAGACTCAAATGAAGCCTCAAACCCCGAAGCAGAAACTCGCACTTGAATACGGCAGCAACCTGCGAGTGATTAAAGGCTGCTGCACACAACTGCGGAATGCTATCAGCAAATTACTTCCGGCGGAGGATAGCTACCATCCTCTTGTTCTTAAGCACATTGAACAAGCACTGACAGACGCAAACAAAGTTCGCTTTGAAGTTAAGAGAGAGGAACTAGCCGAATCCGCGGCCTTGACAACGCCTTCGGCCTGATGTAGAATGTCCGTTAGCATCAACGAACGAAAGAACCCTTCCAAACATCTTTCTATCGTTGCTGTGGAGTTTAATTCCTAACCCTGAAGGAGAGTAGCAATGGGAGAAAATCCCGCACAAGCAGTAGCAAGTCCTATCCCTGGAACGCTTCTCAAGTCCGAGAAGTTTCACTTCAAGAAAGATGAACTGGGAGTGAAACGTCCCACTGTGGAACTTGCGTTGCCAGTTCCTACCGAAGATGGCATCCAGTTGATGCTGAAAGACGAGAAACAGAAGGCTTTTCTTCTGGAAGTTCTTGCCGAAGTTGTCAAGGACTATGCTCGTCTGCAAGTTGGTGACGAGAACTCTCCTGTGAATAAGCAGGAAGAACTCGACATCAGCAAGTTGACGATGGAGTTCATCGCCAACATTCCACCCTCCGAACGGCGTGGTGGTGGTATCAGCAAGGAAACCTGGGCAGAGTTCTTCAAGGATTACCTTGATGTTATGCCTTCGGTTACCGGGAAGAAGAAAGAACAGGTCGAGAACGCTGCGAAGTTGTTCGTTGCACGTTTGCAGCCTGTCAAGACTCAGAAGAAGATTCTGAGCTTCCTGAAGGATCAGCTTGGCATGTGGTTTACCAACACGCAGGCAGCAGAAGAATACTCGGAAGTCTACGAGTTTCTCGCTGGCAAGATCGAAGATCTGCTGAAGCGCGACGAAGCAGAACTGCTCGCCAATCTGTAAGCTGGTGCATTAGAGGAAAAGAAGGCAGCCGGTAGAAATACTTGGCTGCTTTCTTCTTTTTCCATGAAACGAGCAGAATTTTCTTTTCAGCAAATATACAACCAATTGCTTGCTGGACAGCAGCTGGTTTTATATTTTCCTGATCCAGATGTTGCTGAAAACTTCCGCACTAGACTCCATCATCACAAAGCAAAGCAGGAGAAAGTGATGGAAGGATTAGGTTTCAGTAGCGAAGAGGATCGTACACAAGTTCGTTTCAAAGTGCAGGAGAATGTAAACGAAGCGGCAGAGAAGGACGGAACGGTAGCCTATATCAGTTTCGTTCGCAAGTCTCCGCTTCGTAAGTATCCAGTTTTAATCTTGGAACCTGACGATTTGAAAGATGCGGAAATATCAGCAAATTTGGGAGAAGCTAAAGGATAGGTATATCTGCAATGTAGAAGTTCATAAGTTAATAGCTGCTCGTGTAGTCAAAGCAGTTATTAAAGAGAAAAATAATGATGTAGCTTTTAAGCTGGCCAATTCCCACGATAAACTTTACCTTGCCATTCAGCGTTTGCGGCTTGCTGATGGCAAACATATTCGTATTGAGTTTCGTCTTAAACAGCGTTACGGTCTGGAAGATGTGCAAAAGGAGATAGATTTGTGACTGATATGCTCAAACTCAAGAATCCTGAAGCTTGGTTAAAGAGAAAAACTGAGCGACTAGCGAGAAGGAAGCGTCCAATTACCAAGCCACAGCATTACGCTATAAAGAAAGATGTTCTGCTGAAAGATGGCTCGAAAGCTAACATTCCTATTGGTGATATATTACGTGTTATCAACAGGCAGAAGATGCAGCAACAGATTGATAAGTATCCGAAAGCATTTACAAAACGTGGACAACAGAGAGGACGCGGATGAAAACTCTATGCATCTATCCTGGTAACTGTGCTGATGGTTTTAGAGTTGATTACGATAAACTGGAGCAATTTCAGCCATGAATGAACAACCTACTCCCGGTGCTGGAGCATCAATAGAATATCCAGGACTTGCTGAATTGCAGGAAAAAATCTTGCAGCTCGATAATGCCCTCAAGCAGAACCATCCAGGTATGGAGAGTATGCTGCAAACAATTCATAGAAACTTGGACAAAGATCCTGAGCTTGTGCATCTATTGAAGGAAGAAGATATTGCCACTATAGTTGCTGGACTGGAAAAGAAAACACAAACGAAAATTATTGATGACACGGTTAAGAGTGCTGCAAGTGGAAGAAACAAAGGTCTCAAGAATATTGGAATGGAAGATTTATGACAGCCAATATTACTTTCTTAGATCAGGAACCAGATGGATGCACAAGACAGTGCAGGAAATTGTATGAATACCATCGACCTGCTATATCTTTAGCTCTGTATTCTCCTCACGTTGAAGATATGACTCTTCCGCATAAAATTTGTATCAGAGGATTTAGCTGTGGGAATGAAATATATTCTCATCTTATAATTGAACCTACTGAGACGCTTCAACAAACTATGACAAGAGCAATATTTGATATACTTCCAAAATTTGTTAATGATGCTGAAGCAGAAAAAAAAACACTGGAAGCTGCAAGGATAAATTAATGACGCATGAAACAGCCTGCTTCATCGTCACTGTATTGTTTCATCGTTTTCGTCACCGAATGTATATAAACTATTTCCATGAAACGAAGCTTATCTTTAATTGGCTCTGCTCTGAAGAAGAATTTGAATCTGGAATGGCAACTGTCTGGCCTAACATTCAGGGTGCTGATATATGCAGCCATTGTCTGCATCTTTTTGGAATAACCATAGGGGGAAGATTACGGCCAGGATGTTGTTATTGCGAAAACGTAAGAGATGCTATCGACACAGGATACACATTAACGGAGCTGTCGAAACATTTAAGAATAAGTCGTGCGTTGTGCGAACTGCTACTATGCCACGCACTCCTTTCAGATAAAGCTTTCCAGGAGAAATGGTTTGCTACATCCAGCATTACTAAGGCTGAGCCACAGCAGCATAGCGTTACTGAGACGTTGCCCTCGTAAGTATCAGTTAACTAAGCTGCTTGGTCGAGCGGAGGAAGAAAGTGAGGATCTTAGTTTTGGTAAAGCCGTTGGCTACGGAATACAGATGTTACTACTCGGCGTGCCAAGATCTAAGATCCTTTTCGACATCTTCCTTATGTGGAAGCGTGACATCATTAATGTTAGTGACGCTGAGGAGAGGAAGAAGAAAACGCTGTGGCATGTATATCACGCTCTTGAATTGTTTAAGAGGAAGTTTAAAGATCTTATCCTTGCTGAATACGATGTTGCTGTATTCAATAATGTTCCAGCTTGCGAACTTGGGTTTCGAATTAAGATCGGCAGCGGTTTCTATTATCGAGGATTTGTGGACGTTGTTCTTCTGCACAAAAGAACACGAGAGCTGCTTGTTTTGGAGGTTAAAACAACAGCTGATAAGTGGGTGCTTCCAGCGAAATATCAAAACTCCGATCAAGACTTAGGTTATAGTTTAGTATGTGATTTCATAGCACAGAAGGATGCACAGATTCAAGGTAGTAGTTTTAAGACTTTGTATTTAGTTTACAAATCAATAGCAAAAGAGTATGAGCAGTTTACCTTTTCCAAATCTCATAGTATGCGGGCTAGATGGATTAAGCAAATGCTTATAGAAGTTGATACTGTTAGTATTTATGACAAAGAACAAATGTGGCCGATGCATGGAGATGCTTGTATGAGCTTCGGTCGTGCTTGTGAGTTTCTTAACATTTGCACTCTCAGTGATGATGTTATTATCACTGGAGCTAATCCAAGGATTAAAGAAGAAGGAGATGCTGATTTCCACTTCAACATCTCACTTCTTGACTTGATCGAAGTTCAACTGCAACGACATACTCAGGAGCTTAAACCATGAAGCTGTCAGAAATGCAGAATGACGGTATATGGGTTCCCCAACATATTTGTGTGTTCGGAGAATCCAAAGCGGGTAAGACACAGCTCGCAGGCCAACTCGCAGAACGCTTCAATCTCTACTGGTTCGATCTTGAAAATGGATGGAGAACGCTGCTGAAGATGCCGAAGGAATGGCAGGAACGAGTTACATTATTTCGAATACCAGATAGTAGAAGCTATCCTGTTGGGATAGAAACTATGCGCAAGGTAGTTACTGGCGCACCGATGAATCTTTGTGTTCACCATGGAAGACATAACTGTGGCCTCTGCGAAAAAAGTAAAGCCAGTTTTCATCCTCGATTCTGCCTACATGAACTCGGACAGAACGATATTTTCATTGTCGATTCGGGAACTCAGCTCGGAAACTCTGCTATTAACCATATTATTAGAAATCAAGACGAAGAATATAAACCTGGATGGGAAGATTATAGAAAGCAAGGCACGCTCCTTGATGGATTTTATAGCAACATTCAGCAAGGCGCTTATAATGTAGTCGTCCTTTGCTTAGTTACTACAGCGAGAATGGAAGATAACGATAAGACAAGACTGGTTCCTGTTAGTGGCACTGATAACTTTAGTCGCGGTATTGCTAAGTATTTCGATCATATAGTTTACTGTGAAGCTGGTCTAGGACAGCATAATTTCGCATCCTCAACAACCTTCAAACAGCAGATACTTATTGGGAGCAGAACAGATCAAGCCATTGAAAAGTTTCAAACTCCGAAGCTACTTCCGTTCTTCACTGGAGAGATTCCTCCGCTAAAGAAAGATCCTGTTGCTGATGTTATGGCGTCGCTGAAAGGATCAGCGGCGAAGGCTGTTGGATTAAGTCAACAAGAGGAGAAACTGTGAAGATTATAGGCTTAATGGGTAAAGCCGGGGCAGGAAAGACAACTATTTCTGATTACCTCTGCTTCAAATACGGATATTACAGCCGCAACTTTTCCGCTCCTATCAAGGAAATGCTTAGTCAACTTCCTGGAATGGAAGATATAACTATTTGGGAACAACGAGATAGGAAGGAACGAGAACTGTATCTATTTCAGAAGTCTCCTCGCTACTTTGCTCAGACGTTAGGAACAGAATGGGGTAGACAACTTATTCATGAAGATATTTGGATTAAATGCATGGAAGTGCATCTGTGGACTGCAAGATATGAATACTTCGTTATTCCTGATGTTCGATTTCAAAATGAAGCAGACTGGATTAGACGAAAGGATGGTATTCTTGTTACTGTTGCTCGTAATGTTGATTATGCTGTTCGTCCTCATTCCTCTGAAGTATTAGATGTTAACTTTCCAAATGAGAAACATTTTCGAATCTATAATGATAAAACAGTGGCTGATCTATACTTTGCAGCAAATGAACTTCATGGCTTCGCTCTGCGGTATTGGGAGCAAAGGCAGCAGCAACAGGTAGTTGAATAGCTGCTGTAGCACAAAGCTACATTCATTCACTCAACGCTTCATTCACTCGGAAGGTGTCTCATGAGCACACAAGCTCAGCAACAAGCTGCAAACCTCGACTTCTCTATTCTCGACGGTTCACTGGATGATATTGAAGACTTGCCAGGTTTCCTGGTATTCCCCAGTGGTGCATATCTTGTTGAGTTGCATCAAGGACTCAACAAGAAAGCCATTGCCAACCATCCTGCGATTGAAATGGCGATGAAGTGCATCGAGGTGAAGGAACTGGCAGATCCGAACGACGCAGAGAAACAGCCGAAGGTCGGAGATGTCTGCACTATTGCCTTTATGCTCGACAACGAGTTCGGTCGTGGGAATCTGAAGAAGGTTCTCGAACCGATTGGTGAAAGGCTCGGTATCAAGAGCAATCAGCAAATCGTTGATGCCAGCAAAGGTATCAAAGCTCTCGTTGTAATCAAGAAAACAGAGAACAAAGAGAAGCAGAAGGAATACGCGAATCTTCTCAGGTTCGTTCCAGTCTAACAGCCACAAGTTGTTAGACGACAGTAGGAGCGAAGCCATAAGCCTAGCTCCTGCTGTTTTTTCCTTTTTCTTAGGAGATTAAACATGAACAAAGTAGATGAAGCTATAGAAAATCATCTAGCTAGTCTAAAGGCAGCAGTTATTCTTAAGATGTATAAAGAGTTTGTTGCACTCCGCGCAAAGCCGATGGGTTCAGAAGTATTAGACTTGTTACATTCAGCTGTGGGCGCAAGTGGAGAAGCCGGCGAGTATTTGGACAGCATGAAGAAAGCGTGGATATATAATAAGCCTGTTGATCGAGACAATGTGAGGGAAGAATGTGGCGACATGCTTTTCTATATTCAGATGATGTGCAATACACTCGGAACTGATATTATTACTCTTATCGAAGGTAATATGGTTAAACTGAAGGTGCGTTATCCACAAGGTTACAGCGACCAACATGCGCAGGCGAGAGCTGATAAAGCCTAATGCGGCTCTTTCTTCAACTTCATCCGGAAGATGTTAAATTTCTTTCGTTTCTGAAGCCGCTGCTTAGTGGACATAGTGTTAGATTTAACGCTGGTCCAGTCGGAACTGTCACAGAGGTATTATTACGCGCACAGGAACATGGTGCGAAGCATATTATTACTACCCATCGTTGGCTCTTGACCAAACTACTGCGGAGAGAAGATGATAGACGACAGCCTGCTCTTGATGATTACGCAGGTAGCATATTCGATAATGGTGGGTATGAGTTTCTTATTTGTAACCCACTTGAACACTTGGCATCAACCAATACAGGTAAGTTTTTGTTTTCTCGTTATATTTCTAAATTCACTCAGCCTGATAGCTGGTTCCCTGTCCCGGCATTTTCTTGGGAACTGGCAACTCCTGCAAGACTTGACGATTTATATGCTGACTTTAGCCGTGCTAATCTTATTGCTCAGGACATTGAAACTATCGAAGATGACTTGGCTATTACTTGCTCTGGGTATTGTGGTGTTTGGTTTGATGCTGTTACAAAGCGTATTCGATTTCATTCAATCGTAATACCATTAAAGGATGAGTATGATCTGGCATGGATACGTAAATTCAATCAGTTGCCTGCTCCCAAAATATTCCAGAATGGTAAATACGACAACACCTATTTTCTCCGGTGGCGTGCACCGGTCCGGAATTGGAAATTTGATACTTTATCACTATTTCATGCCTTTTATTCCGAACTCCCAAAGAGGTTGGATTTTATTGCTAGCTTTGCAATTCGAAAATGGATATTTTGGAAAGACGAATCTGAAAATCCCTTGCATTCTCAAGCATATTACCGTTACAACGCTAAAGATAGTTTTTCAACCGCCTTATCTTTTCTGTCTCTTATTTCCGACCTTCCTAAGTGGGCTGTGCAGAATTATCTTATGGAGTTTCCTCTTATATTCCCCTGTCTCCAAGCAGAATTAACAGGAGCAAAAAGAAATGAACGAAGCTTCAATACTTTACGCGACCAAGTGGAAAGCACGATTGACATTAAGGTCACAAAATTGCGAAAGGCACTTGGAGAACCTGGCTTCAATCCTAACAGCCCACAACAATGTGTACGACTTTGGAAGGTTCTTGGATCTGGCGATATTGTTAGTAGCGACGTTGCCGCAAAGGACAGAGTTAAGAATCGACATCCACTCAATGCTTATCTCGTCAGTCTCATTGAAGATATACGAAAAGATCGCAAACTCATTAGCAGTTACTTTAAGGATAGAGTTACTCTCAACGACAGATTTCTATATCAACTTAATCCGCATGGAACAGATACAGGAAGATTAGCGAGTCAAGAACATCACTTCTGGGTAGGACTTCAGATACATAACATTCCAGTAAAAAGAACAGACATTGTTTACAAGGAAGTGTTCGAATCAGATCCCGGCTTTTACTTTGGAGAAGCTGACTATGCTCAGGCGGAATCTCATGATACGGGCTATCTCAGTGGGGACACGAACCTCCTCACAACTCTCGCCAGTGGTAAAGACTTTCACGCTATCAATGCAAGTGCCTTTTTTGGCTTACCATACGAGAAGATTGTGGATGCCAACGGCAATGTTATTGATAAAGAGCTTCGGGACTTATCTAAGCGAACAAATCACGGGGCCAATTACAATATGGGGGAAAGAATACTCCTCGATACGATGGGAATTAAGAATGTCCTGCGAGCGAGAGAGTTACTTAGTTTACCGAAAAGCTGGACTCTTCTCCAAGTTACGAAACATCTTCTGAAGTGCTTTGATATCGCATATCCAACTGTTAGAAATAGATGGTATGACTATATTAAATATCAGGTACTGACGCACAAAATGCTTGTTGGTCCTACTGGATGGACTAGATACTGCTTTGGTAATCCAACGAAAAGCAGGCAGGATCTTAACTCTTACGTTGCCCATCCTCCACAGTCGTTAAATGCGATGACACTCAACAAGGCTTGGTTAAAGGTATTCTATGAAGTTGCTCTTCCAAATCCAGCGGACTTCAAGCTCTGCGCACAGATTCATGACAGTATTCTATTTCAGTATAGAATTGGAAGACTCGATCTTGTTAGGCGTGTGTATGAATGTATGCTTTTTGATATTCCTGTTACTGACTGCACTGGGATTTCTCGCGTATTACGTGTTCCAGTTGACATGAAAGGTGAAAGCAACATATGGGCACGAATAAAGAAGTTGAAAGTAGATTAAGCCGCAAGCAGTATGATAAGGAATATTACATCAGAAATAAACTGAAGCGTCAACAGCAGATGGAGACTTGGCTTGCTGCACATCCTGGATGGAAGCAGCGGCATAATCGTGAGTATTATCTTAGAAGAATCGGGAGGGCTAAGTGAATGAACCCGATTTCATTAGTTTATATCTCGAATACACCGAAAAAACTGAGCCACCTTATATCTATCATCGCTGGTGTGCTCTGTCCATCATTGCAGCCATACTTGGTAGAAATTTTCATATACAACATGGACACTTCAAAGTGTTTCCAAACATCTATTGTATCCTCGTTGGAGAGCCAGGTGCTAGAAAGTCAACTGCGATTCGTATTGGGAAGAGACTCATCACTTCCACGGGCTATTCTACTATCGCAGCAGATAGAACAACGAAAGAGAAGCTTCTGCTTGATCTACAAGGAGAGACGCAAGAGCTTTCTACAGATAGATCTTCATATGGACAACGACGCAGTTATGACAAGACGACTTCAGATAATCTGTGGGGCAGCAGGGAAGTTGATGATCTATCTCCCAGAGAAATCTACATCACCGCTGACGAGTTTAACGAATTTGTCGGTACCAACAATGTTGACTTCTGTCGAATGTTAGGACAGTTGTGGGATTATGATGATATTTACAGGAGTAGAATTAAGAATGGTGTCAGTGTTGCGATACCATTTCCAACACTTAATATCTTAGGTGGCATTACTCCTCAAGATTATGCTGATACATTCCCAGCGAACTTGATTGGACAAGGTTTTGTTAGTAGGTTAATCCACATTCATGGAGAAATCAGTGGACGAAAATTTACATTTCCAGACCCTCCCGACGAGGAAAAGAAATTGCAACTCGTTACTCTACTTAAGACCATTCAATCGAAAGTCCGAGGCAGCGCGACGATTACGTCTGCGGCTCATGAGATGCTCGACGAGATTTATAAAGGATGGGAGGATATACCTGATGTTCGATTCAGGCACTATTCAAACCGCAGATTTACTCAGCTCCTTAAAGGATGTCTCAGCTGTGCAGCAAGTCACGTCTCGACAACCGTTGACACAGCCGAAGTCTTACGAGCAAACACATTTCTTAGTGCTGCTGAAAGGAATATGCCAAAGGCTTTGGGTGAATTTGGAAAGGGAAAACATTCCGCAATCGCGGACAAATTGCTCAGAATTATTGCTATTACTGCAAAACCGGTGGGACTCAAAGACCTCTGGAAAGAAGTTCACAAAGATTTAGATAAACCAACAGATTTAGCAATACTGATACAGAGCCTTGAGCAAGCTGATAAGATACATCATGTGAAAGCTATTACGGGACAAGGCTGGCTACCCAAAGCCGAAAGACAGAAAGATTTGAAGTTTGTAGACTGGAAACTTTTGAGCGAAGAGGAAAGGAGAGCACTATGAACGATGAAGCGGTGGAACTGCTGCGGGAATGCCGGTTACTGATTATCCGGCTGAGAAATGAAGCCAGAACTGGAACCGGTCGAGACACTATTTCTCGCATCGACGCCCTCCTCGCCCAATCGAAAGCCGCGCCGGAATCTAAATGCGTTTGGTTAATAGAACGTGGGCAGCAGGAGAATCACAGTCCGACTATATGGTGGAGAGCAGCCGCTTGGGAATCTCTTCCTTATGCCGGTCAATGGACAGAAGATGCTAATCAAGCGCGGCATTTTCTTACTGCAGACGAAGCACATCATTGTGCCTTAGTGCATGTTAAGCATTTCTTCAGGATTGTAGAACACGTCTTTTTGAAAGCCGCGCCGCAGATTACGGAACCCGAAAGGACCGAAGTAGCTGAGGCTACAAGAACGTCTGCGAGCGCGGCCCCCGACAGCGGGGAGATGCCGGAGGAGCCAAAGTTCACGATTCCTGACTATCCATCACGGAGCTTTCAAAAGGACCGTGGAATTAGAACAGTGCCCTGGGATGATTGGGTAGGCATGCAGCTCCGCGCATTGGAACTTAGAGAATATGCCAACCTTCTCCGCTCCGCGCTGGTGGAGAAAGAGCGGGAGTTGGAAATCCAGAGGCAAGCAAAGGTAGATGCTCAGGATCAAGCGTGGATGCTATCGGGAAAGCTTGAAGCCGCCGAAGCCCGCGCAGGGGAGGCGGAGAAGGAGCGGAAGGAGAAAACTTAAATGTATCACATCATGCTGCCAGATGCAATTCTAGCTCTTCAACAAGAGCTAAAACAACATCCAGAACTTCTAGCTAAACTGGAAGGAATGGATCTTGAGAGTTCACTTGGAGCAATTGCTGCGGATCTTGGAATATTGCTAGATGGAGTGTACGATCTTCCGGATCTATGCAATATGTTGGTTGGAAAACTACGACAGAAGGGAGCTATTATTGTTGCAAATGATCCGCAGTTTGTTGACGTGGAAGTTACAGAGGGGCCGAAGGCTATAACTATTGAATTGGCGAAGTCGCAGTCACCGAAGCCGGAAGAGAAGTAGAAAAATCTGGGAGTCTTTCACCTCCCATAACTCTCATCATGTTTTGATTCAAAGGAGACCGAAGTGAACGATAAATATCATTGGCGGTTGACTGATTGGCGTCGCGCGTCCATTCGATCATCTTCCTACCAAAATGCTCAACTCTACCACCCGAAGCTGCATATCGGCCCGCAAACGATTGTAGCTCTTCCACTGTTGGAGTCTGATGAGCGATCAGTGTTGTTTTTACAGCCTCACCTAATTGCTGTATCCGCGCCGTATCTTTCGCTTGGTATGCGGTCTTTCGATAGAGAGCGTCTAATGCGACTGCTTCATCAAGAGGTCTTGCTCCAAGGATGCGTGAAGCTGTCGCTATAGAATCCCAATCATTCGATGCACTAATCAAGGAACCTTTCGATGTGGTCGTATACCCTTGTACCATCTGAGCAATACCAGTCAGAGGACGCGATAAAGCATTATGCTCTAGTCCTTGTAGTAATGCATCAGAAAAACGAGCACCGTCTTTCATTCTGGTACCTAAATCCCAGAGATTACCAACAAAACGTATTCCAGCCGAAATTGCTGGAAAGTTTAACGGATTCACTGGAAGGATGGATATTTGGCGTGGATTTATATCACCACGAGAATACAACCCAGTCGAGAGAACGTTTGATAGTGAGCCATATAATAGCCAATCCCCAAGCTTCTTGTCAAACAATACTGGCACTTGTGAATAAAAATCCTTATGTTCAGGATTATTCGACGCATTACCTACGATATGAGTATTCAAAGCATGGAAGCCGGGAATTCCTTGCATACCGAATAAGGTACCCTGAATGCCGAATAACATTGCAAGTGGGAGTTTTTCCTGATTTGCAACGTAGCGAAACATCTGTTGCATTAGGTTAAATTGATATGTTTGAAAGAGTCCAACTGCTTGTCCTATTGGCCCCTGGAATGCAATCGGCCTTTGCGCAGCTAAGTAATTACCATGCACTCGGTTTACGAATGTTCTTATATTGTCGTCAAGAGCTTGTCCCGAGTGTCCGAGAGCGGAGAAAAGTTTGTCAGCTGTTCTTGATGCAACAAATCGAACAAATTCTTCCGCCCAATCAGCGCGAGAGATTTTCACTCCGAGCTTTACAGCCTTCTCGCCCATTTCTTCTAGCTTTTTTGCTGTCGCAGAACCAGCAATCGTTAAAGAAGAGAGCATTTCTTGGTAGTCAGATGAAAGTTCCCGAACCGTTCCAAGATTACGGTAGCGGGAGACTAGAGCTTCTTTGTCTCGACCAAAAAAGTCTCCCACTGATTCGAACAATATTTTCGAGTAGGAAGGAACTACTTTACCACCTCCACCTGGAAGCTCTGTTGTCAGAAGCTGGCGTAAGGCTGGATTGTTCTTTACTGATGCGAACTCGGCTGTTAGAAGCACAGGGGTTGATACCACATTTATTAAAGTTTGAAAAGCATCAAGCCGAATTACAGTCGCTGCTAGAACAGAATTCGCTTTTTGCACAAAGCGAGAAAGCGGAACACCTAAAGGAAGGCGATTAGCTTCAGCAAACCGTTCAAGTGCTCCTTTTGTTGCACCACTCTCGCTCAGTTCTCCAAGCTTTTCAATAGTCCGTTGATACGGATTGCCAAGACCAAAGCGGCTTGTTAACTCTGTTGCTTGCTCGTAATTAATAAGTCCTTTATTCGCCTGTCCAAGCAATTCCTTCGCTTGTCGGAAGGCAGTAGCAGCAAAAGCTTCCACCTTCTCCTGAGAGTCTTGCCACAAACGATATTCTTGCTTTGGACTAATGTTAAGAGCAAGATCAGTATAACGACGGAATGGATTCTCGGCTCGTCGGAAGAATCTTCCCTCTTGTGGCCCCACAGCTTCCTGCGGTTCAACGAAACGCTTCCCCAGTGTTCGTAATTCAGCGAAGAGTTGCGCATTGCCTAATTCCATAAAGTTTCTGCTTTGCCGCTCTTCCTGTCGTATATGCCAATCGAAATATTCCTTGAGTTGTTGCTGCCCGCGAACATTAGGCAATACATCGCTAAGAATACCTTTCTTCCGAAGGTTGGAATCAATAGCTGATTCAACGAGATTAAGACTATAATCATAGTCTCCGAGAGCTTGGTGATAGTCTCTGGAAGTTCCTTTGAAGCTAATACGGGCTTGTGGATTATCTTGAAGAACAAGAGCAACCTTCTTCTGAAGTCCCTCAGCAGAATCACTAACTATAGCTGCTGCATCACTAGTTCCAAAAGCTATTCCCTCGGCCTCACGAACGAGTGCCACATACTTATAGCGAGCAGTATCAATAGGCGGAAAATAAACAGTGCCAAGATCATACTTACGAGCAATACCCTGAGCAGCAAGCCAATTATTGTGATGAATAAGTCGTTCATCATTTAGTTCTGTTCCGGCACGAAGGAAGGAGGCTACTTTTGGATTAAGCCTATAATAAGTAAACGCACCTTCAAAGGGTTTGTCGCTGTAATCAAGCTTTCCAAAGCGGCTGCCGTCAATCCATACACCTTCATTTGGAATATACTCAGGTTTCCAGCCAATAATGGCTCCTTCAGGATCTTTAATAAGAGATTTTTCAAGAACCATAGTCTCGCCCGATACTCCAAGCTTCTTATACTGTTCAGCGATTCCTTCTGGGAGCATTTGAAATTGCCGAGCCACTCTTCGTCCTATATTTGTAATAACTGCAAGTTCAGCACTAGCTATTTCATCCCCTTCGAGAGCAGCAATTTTTCCAGCAAGATGATCGCTGACATAGCTGCGCCTCACCTGCATCCATTGACTAAGTGCATTGCCAAGCGATTCCATCTGTTGAGCAAGAGTCCCGTACTCAGCAGTAGAAGCAGTAAAGGCTCCTGGACCAGCACCTAGAATGCTGGATTCCTTAGCTGTTCCTCGCGCAAGCATACGAGGAACTTCACCTTTGTAGTAATTAGTAACAGCATTGAGAGCCTGTTGTTTCGCCATATCAATACGATACTGCATATCAATCATGCCTCTCAATATATTTCCTTCCTGCACACTAAGATCGCCGATGTCATACTCAAGACGAATAGTGTTAACTTTAAGATGATTCTGAATAGGAACTGAAACTTCTTCCCACTTAGCTGCTCGCATTCCAGCTTCTAGATAACTCTTTGGAACATTCACTTTAATAGCAACTTCAGCAGCATCTACTCGCTTACTGCCATCTCCAAGCAACTCAGCGATAACTGTATCTTTCTCCTTCCACACCTGCCGTTCAAGAACAGCAGCCGCATCTGGAAGTTTGGTAATATCTCCGTTCGGCTGTCTTACACGAACATTGAGTTCTCTTACATTAGCCATACCATCCGCATTACCTATCCGAATAACCTGTTCCAGCATTGGAATATCATTGTAGTTAATAATATCATTACGTTTAAGTCCGCGAGCATACGCCCAAACATAACGAGCATTGGCATCAATAGCAGAAGCATCCTGATAATTGAAACCAGATTCCACATAGTGCGTGCTTGAATATTTCTTCCCCAACTCGGTGCTCAAGGAGATACCAGTAATATTGCCACGAGAGTCGTAAGTTAAAAGATCCTTGACATTCTTAATAGGAGCGAGATCGCCAATAACTGCATAGGCGCGATCAGTTACATGACCCGTAAGAACATTGAAGAAAAGAGGAGCACCGTAGAGAGGTTTTGCACCTTCTGGAAGATTTCCAGTTGAACGGAAAACTTTCTCCTCTTCTACACTAAGGATTCTACCTTCGCCGGGACGTGGAATTCGTTTCACATTCTTTGATTCTGGATTAACGAGAACATTAAGATGCGAGTCGATGAAGAAATCTTCCCCAGCTTCAAAAGCCTCAGTTTTACTCGCATATTTTGCAACTTCTCTACCATCGTCAGTGACAATAGTATCAATAAAACGAGCAACACGAACATTAGCAGCTCCAGGTTGTATTGCATAAGCATAAGATGAAGTTGCCTTCTTCTGCATTTCTACAAAATTAGCCGCTTCTTCAGCAGTTTTCGCCTTCGAAGGCTGAATAATGAGGTCACCGAAATAAACATCCTCCTTATTAGCGAAACGATTCACATAGAATACGTCATCACCTTTAAGATATGATTCTGAATCAGCACGACTAATCCGTGCGAGACGAGCAAGATAGTCATACATTTCTTCCTTAGAGAGTTGTGCTTGATGGCGCATATGATAGAGAGAGTCGATGAAGGCCTTTCCAAGGTTTTCATCAGCCTCCGGACTAATAGTTTTAAGTATTTTCAACGCCTCTATCTCAGCTTGAGATTTTGTTCTAACAGCCTTAACTTTTTCTCCGGCAGTAACAGGAATTGGCATCTCATCAATGCTGTTAATGAGAGCAACAACACGATCACCAGCATTGAAATTACCAAGTCCAAAGTTCTTAGCAAGATCGAAAACTTTTTCTTTCGCATCTATATCTCGAAGAGCATTATTGATTGTTGAGCGAATAGCAATACCTTCAATAATACCTCCGACACCGCCACCAACAAGTGTGCCCCAGAACATGTGAGACATAATATCCTCAAATCCATCTTTGTCGAGAAGAGGATTTGCTTTCATTGTTGCAATCGTTGCTGTTTCCCATGCCGCTGCTTGGAGAGCTTGATCTCCGAAGCCATAAGCAATAGCTTTGAGTTTAGAGGCGTTAATATTGCCGAAAAGGGAGGCTTCTCCAGCCTTGATTTCAGCGATAGCATCATTAATCACAGCCTGTTTCTTGCCGCTGAGGAGACCAGTAGCCATTGCTGTGTTAAGACCCTGCTTACCACGACTGGCTAGTTGTAACGCTTTTATTGCTGCAAGTCCAGGAATAAAGCTACCAACAACCAAGCCAGCAGCTTCAATACCTTCTGCGTGATCTTTGTAGTAGGTGAGAAGATCATCGTCATAATCTTGAAGTTGCACAACAGGATTATTACGCTCAAGCTCCCCGCCGAAGAAATTACCAACATCTACAGCAGTATTTACAAAACTGTTGTAGATGCTGAGGCCAGTAAGCGGAATACCTTTGTTAAGAAAGTCAGCAACAGAATCGAACATACTACGCCCACTAAGGGCCACTTCATGATTATCTGTTGCGAAATGTAAATCAGAATGTTCCATCAGGGCATCATGCCTTGAGATGCTTCTTCTGCTTCATCACTCATCTTCTGTGCGTTAAGATGACGAAGCATACGATTCTTGACAGCAGTTGCATTTGTCATATCGAGAGGTTGCTCAGTCCCGAAGCGGAACGGTCCAGGTATGCGAGTAAAGTAAGAATGGCGAAATTGTTCTGGAACTTGAATAGCAAAACGGCCATAATCTTTATTATGCCAATTATCAGCAACAACAGCTTTATAGATTTCTGAGATTTCAAGAGCAGCTTGTTCAATTGGCATCTTTCCAGCAGCAACAGTATCGAGAGCACCAACAAATAGTTGATTCGCGGACATTGGAGCCATTGGATTTTTAGCAAGAGGCGCCATATATTCACGCCACAATGTTGTTGCCTCTACTCTCGGAATCTTTCCAACACTCTGCATCGGTGGAGAAGAGAAGAGGCTGCCAGAGTCAGGAATATTCTTCATCTCAACAGCAAGTCGCTCATTAATGGCTTTAATGTGTGCATTCTGTTTCTGTTCAGGTTTGAGAGCTGCCCAATCTGGACGTGACTGAGCAGTTACCATCATATCAATAAGCTTCATCTTTACATCCTGCGTTGCCGGGGTAAGAGGAGAGTTTATTGCAGAAGCCATTTCAACAGCAACAGCAGGATTCGGTCCAAGTCTGCCGCTAAGCATTGAAGGATCTGACATTGCATATTCGAGAACTTGTTTCATTGGACCTGACATACGACGAAATTGCTCAGGAGTGATTTGCCGCATTCCATGAAGAGCAGTAGCTCGGTTAAGATCTACCTGCAGTTCAAGATCACTTTTTTCTTCTCGACGTAGCTTCTCAAGACGTTCTTGCTTAAGTTCTTCATCCAGTTTATTACGATCACGACTAATCTGGAGCTGCTGAAGATCCACTTGAGCACGAACAAGAGCGAGAGAATTGGTAAAAGCTTGTTGTGTAGTAGCGAGACGAACACTTCCGACAGTCATATTTGTCTTAAGAGCATCTTGTCGTGCATTCTCAGCCTTGACAAGAGCTGCGGCAAGTAGACGACTGGAATTTGCTTTAATAATAGCCTGAGATGTGTTGACATCAATAGCGTTATTGATCTTGACCTGCTCTTGCGTCTGCTGCTGTAAACGAGTAATAGCGCCAGCTACAACTTCCTGCTCAACAGCGAGAGCGTTGTGCGCTTGGGCCTGAGATGGCAACGTAAATTGATTAACTATCCACTCAAGAATATCATCGCCGGGACCAACAGCCATCTTTCTATAAAGATCTGCGGCCGAAGCTGCAAGTTTCTTGTCATTTTCAATGGATGTTTTCGCAAGTTCATTAATTACATAGGTAGAAGCATCAGGATTGGTGCCGAAGGAAGCTGCTGCTTCCTGATTCCTTCCAGTACGCCGCATCATAAGCTCGTCGACAAGACCTTGCACTTGACTTGTGAGTTCCGCCTCGCGGCGAATCGCATCCGTTTCCTTTGCAACAGACTCATTTAATGCAGCTTCATCTGCATCTAGCTTCTTTGTTTGCGCAGCCTGAGCTGCACCTACGTTGGCGAACTCAGAAAGGATCTTGTCGAGGCTGCCAATGTTCTCTACAGCCATCATGTCACCCTTCCACCCTGAACTGGTTGATGGAGAGAATCAACAAGTGCGTCCAGTTTATCTTTTCCAATAACGTTAACAACATCAACAGGAAGAACATATTCGCCCGGAGTTACATTAATTGGAACACTGTCAACTGCGGAAGTTTTAACATTCGCTGGAGGAATACCAAAATCTGCTCCTCTACGATCAATTGGGCTTTTGAATAATGCGTTCAGTAACTCGTCGATAATAGAAGGAGAGCCAAGAGTATTAGGAGATTTGGTTACTTGTTTGATGTAATCTTCTTCCCTAGATACGCGACCACCCTCAGCATATCCATCTTTCTTTCCCTTTTTCTTCAGAACTACTCCGCCATCATAGAAGTCGCCGCCACCTTCATCTCCGTCACTGCCATCATCACCTTCGCCTTCGCCGCTTCCAGAACTATCAGAATCTTCTGCTCCAGAGCTTGCATCCGCTTCGCTGGATTCTGCTTCTGTATTTGATTCTGAAGCTTCAGCAGTCCCAGGTTCTTGATCAATAGCATCAAAACTGTAATCGAATCCCTGCGGTTCTAGTCCAGGAGAAAGGCCGAATCCAGGTTCCGCCATAGCTTGAGAAAAAGCAGCCATAAAATCTGCAAGTTCAGTTTGTGCTTGTTCAAGAGATTGAGTTTCTTGAAGATTGCTAATAACATTCTTACCAAGTTCATATGCTCCAAGATTTTTTCCAAAGCCTAGCAATCCTGGGAGTCCCATAGCTGCCATTGATGCCATTGCAGCAATAGCTGTCATTGCTGCTCTACCGCTTCCAGGTCCACCGGGGCCAGTACTGGAAGCAGATGTTCCAACACTGCTGGAATCCCCTCCTATACGAGCATCTCCTTCTTCATCTTCGGAGGTTGGTTTACGTTGTCGTGTTGGCGCTCCGACAGCAGAAGCCGTAGTAGTTGAAGATGCTAGACGAGAAAGAAGAGGACTACTTTTATTGACTGGACGGGAGCGAGAAATAAGAGCTGCATCTGTATAGGCAGCTAATGGATTGATTTTCGGAATCTGTCCACCATCAGCGAATCCAAAAAAGCCGCCAACATCTTCGAAGAATCCTCCATCTCCACCGCCAATGTCAAAAATATCCTCGAAGAATCCAAGTTCTTCTTCTCCGGCAGGAAGAGAAGCTAGCTCACTTCCGGCCTCAGAAAATCCAATATCAGACGCAACTCCTAGATCTGCTCCATCAAAGCCATAATCATAGATTCCAAAAGCATCGGCAGCAGTAAATTCTGCTAAATCTCCACCAGAGATGGAATCTGCGAAAAATCCCGCACCTGCTGCTTCTTCAAGATTTCCAGCTCCAAGAATTGGAGGCGCACTAATATTGCCAGTTTCGAAAGAAGAATATCCTTCTTGCGTATAATCATATGCCCCAGGTTCTACAGCTTCAGCACCGCTGGAAGCGGGAGGAGGAAGTGTTTTTGATGTTGGAGGTTTCTTTAATAGTTTTTGTCCACCTCCGAGTGCAAAAAGTGCTCCTAAACCAAGAAGAGGATTAGCCTGTCGTTGAGCTGTTTGTGTTGTTCCACGAGTAGCTTGAGTTCGCTGATTTGCAACACTCGCAGCAGTTGCAAGATTCTGTTGTTGATCCTGAAGAACAGCTGCTCCAGCGGCAGCGGCAGCTCTACGCTGCGCTTCTTGTCCCAGAAGCAGCTTTGTTGAACTGTTATATACTCCAGCAGCTTTTTCTTCACCCAGAACAGGAGCGAAAGCTAATTGCGCTCGGTAAAGAATATCTTCAATAAGACGATCAGCTTGATCGCTGGACTGTGCACGATTGAAAGCAAGATTAAAGGCAGCATCACTTTGAGCAGCAGCTTCGGCAGAAATATTGCCGGTAGTTGTAGTTGTCTTATCGAGGAATATAGGAGCAAGCTTACCAATAATATCAGCGATATCAACTATTTGATTACGAGGAACTTGAACTTGTGCTTGAGCCATCAGTGTTCTCCATTAGCGCGAGATGACCATTTACCGACCATCTTCTCCAGTCCACGAGTTCCAATATCGAGGCCATTAACAAGAGCAGCAAATGTAAAGCTATAAGATACTATAGCAGGAATATCAGTAAGCTCAAAGACATTGATTGGAGATGTTAAAAGCCACCACCATAATACTATCATAAAGTTTCCAGCAGCAGCAAGTGCTAGAATCGGACGCCTCCAGCGAACAAGGCGATCCTCACTTCTTGCTTCAAGTTCTGCAATCTTTGCAGTAAGCTCATTAGCAGAAGTCTGTGCTTGAACAACTGCAATCATCGCAGGAGCTGCAATTTCCATCATTTTGGCTTTAACTGTAAGCCGCTCATGATCAGTAGTTACATTCTTATCAACAGCATCTCCAATGCCATTGATAAGATCCCCGATAACTGGAATAGCTGAAAGAAAGCTCATTTATCGCCTCCTATTGTTCTCAGTGTAATCTCTATTTCGCTTAAATACTATCGGGGATTATCCACGTTCTTTGTCAGGATCATATTCGATATGGATATGTTCATTATCTGTTCCTTCATACTCGAAAAGTACATCATAGCCGGGAAGCGCATCAGCAATTGCTCGGGTTAATTCCTTCTTATCTACCTCTTTGGGAATATCTCTGGTTCTAATATCAACTGCTCTACCTTCTCCATGCCATGTATCGTCTCCATGTTTTCCATCATCACAGCTTGTGATTGTAATTTGATATGTGGGAGAGATATAGAGACGATAAAGCCCTTCTGCAACAATAAGAGCAAGAAGAATTTGAGGAGTAAGGTTGGTTACTTTTACGGTTGGTTTTAAGTTCATCGTCCTTTTCCCAGTTCACGACAGAATTCGATTTCTTTTGGCTGCTTACGTTGCTCTTCTGTAAGCCTATTAAGACAATTAGCCTCTCGTTGAGCATTAAGCTGTTCCCGCTGCACTTTTATCTGCTCCCTGATGGCTTCAACAGTGGTTAGATTCTGCTGTCCTGCTTCCACGTCATGCTTATAATAGCCAAAAGCTACTATAACCAATACGAGAAGTTGAAGAAGTTGTATAAGGCTATCGCCCCATACTTTGACTTTCTTATCGCCAATACTTGCCTCAACACCGCTTGAATTAAACATGGAACTCTCCTAAATGATAATTAATCTGCCGGAAACAATTTCACCACTGGAACTCGCTGTTTTTCCAACATGAAGTCTGTAAATATGGCCATCAGTTAAGATAAGTTCTGATGAGCGAATTCGTTGGAAAGTTGTAAATACTGTACTTACTTCCGAATCTACTACAGGTAAAGAAGTTGTCTCGTCAAAAACTCGAGCATATACCGTTCCTACTATTGCTCTCATATAAACTTCAAAGTATGGATTTGGCTGTGTCCAATTTGCTTCCGTAAATAGAAAAGGTGCGCCGTAATCTACATATACTATTCCCGCCCCACCAAATACAGACTTAAGAATAACTCGTGTTTTAACTCTTAACTGTACTGCCTTTCTATAATCAGCCTGAAGCAATACTCTTAAAGCATATATTGGTGGATTGCTAGTAATATATCCTTCGGGTTTACCTAATACCGTTCGAATACTACGGTTTATTTCTCTTCTTACTGTGGCAATAACTTTGATATGCTGTGGAAAGGCTGGAATAACTGCGGCAGCTCCACCATAGAAACGACGTAATTCTGTTGTAATATGATATTTTTTACGTAAACTTGCTTTATTAGTTGTCTGTAAAACAACTTCAAGGGAACGTGGAAAGCTTGGTAAAACTACTACTGGCGGTTTAATTGCCTTACGTAACTCAACTCTAGCACGATAGTGTAAACGAAACTTTCCACGTTCAACTGCTTGCGAAACAACTTTTGTAGGATATAGTGGCGGAGGACGAGTAATATATCCAGCAGCACGCGCAAGACGAACCTGTGCAATAATTTTAGCAGCAAGCTTACTGCGCTGAATAGCTTGTGGAACTAATCTAATTGCATATGGCTTTATAGGAACAACTATTGCTGATGCTTTTGAAGTCTTAACAAAGATTGGTTTGGTGCGTATCCTTGATCTTATTAAACCTCTTTCCTTTGCCTGCAGCACTACTAGAAGCTTACGAATCGGAGGTTTTGTAGTTGGTAATCCAGCTACAGCACCAAGATCAACACGAAATACTTTAAGTCGTTTCTGAAGTAATTTACGTTTATTGACTGCCGATGTAATCCACAGTGGGACGGGAAAATATGTAGCAATCTCGCCATAAACTTTAATATGAATTACATTTGTCTTTACTCTTAACCTAACTGTATTGCGGTTTACTGCACTTGAATAAACATAAATTTTAGGCTTACTGGGAATAGCTGGAGCACCAGCAGCTCCAATTTCACCAATACCTATTTCACTTATTCCTATAACAAAACTAGGCATTTAAAGCAACTCCACCGTAATGCCTTGACACACCCATTCGATTGAAGCGTTAGCGGCGCTAAAGTCAAAGTCAATATCGAGGGTTCTATCTGCGGCGTCAGAATCTACCGCAATCCCACCAGTAGCTGAACCAATAGCTGTATTACCGGCCATCTCGTCAGTTGTAATGTCTCCTATACCTGTTGCAGGCGCGGTGTTAACGGCTGGATTGTGAATCCAATGGCCTGTCAACCGCTGATCGGCATTGCCGTTCGCAATAAGCTCAAACTGAAGATGCCACGGGAAACGATCAGCATCCGCTGTGACACCAAAGGCCACAGACGTATCTTGAAAAATCACAGTGCCGCCATAAAGGATACGCACTGTGCAAGTTGCATCTGTTGTGGTATTGTGCAGGAAGTTTCCGCCTGCCGTTACTCGTATTCGTCTCCCAGCTAAAAATAGTCCGCTTGGAATAATGGGTGCTGTATTGAAAATACTAACTGTTGCCGTGCTATTGGCTTGCGACTTGACGCCAGATTTAGCGATGACAAGCGGTCCATTAGTCCGCAGCATACGTTTGTCATCAATCTTCGAGGTCTCGATACTAGTATCATTGGCCAACACTAAGACAGATGCGATCACTACATCATTCGCGCTTCGTACAGGAGGTTTTGGAGCAGAAACACCGGCTACATAAGCTCCTGGAGTTCCGGCACGAACTGCCAATGCTCCAGCATTATTAACAACAATTAAATCAATACGTGGATTTGTTGCATCAGCAGTTCCAATAGTAACATCAGCAGCAGCAACTGCAAACATTGTTCCATTTGAAAGAACTGCGCCCTTTGCTACTGCTGGTGTCATATCTGCACCACCAGTTACAGCTAATCCTGAAAGAACGCAATCAAGGCCATTAATACCAGCAACAAGAACCTCAAGATATTCTTGGAATAAAATAGCCTGAAGATCACTGTCTCCTTCACCGATATCTGGAAGTGTTAGACCGGACATAATCTATCTCCGAAGAAAGTTAAGTGTGCATTCTAATCTGGGGCATTGAGCGAGTAATTACTGGCAAAGCTGACACCGCCTTGAACGCAACTGCACCAGCGACCCACTGGTTACTGCCGGTAAAAGTCCATGTCATCACCCCACCCGCAGAGCCGGGCTGAGAGGACCCACGACATAGACTCTGTCCCGTGTCTTGGCCCCAACGCTCCGTTTGGTCAGCACCAGCCGTCGTCGTTCCGGTATCAATCTGGCTCACACCGTCCACCACCAAATCCCCAGTTGCGGCATCGCTTGCGGTGACTGACGATGCCGTTCCCGTGCCTTGGGCGGTAGCGGAAGTCCCCGCTGGAACGGATTGATGCACTCCTGTCATAGAGGTGACGCCCAGGAAATGCTCGTTCGCTGGGGCAGCGGAGAGGGTATTGGTTACCGTTTGCGCGCCCGTTGCCTGCCCAGCAAGAACATACCCCGCGTGCCCCGAATTTCCAGATGACCACGTTTCGTCCCACTTCTCGGTCATGGACACCCCGGCATACGTGGTGCCGGAGGAGGTCTTGCCCGCAGGGAAGGAATTGTTGGACGAATACGCGAAAACGCCTAAATTTTCCCCGCTTGACGTGTGTGACAACGACAGGATTCCATCGCCAGTGGTT
>Ga0209342_10000443_pt1 | contig 47665 bp, 44 predicted proteins | sample RifCSP16_2_FD_184023 | JGI IMG/M metagenome (GOLD analysis project Ga0209342, IMG submission 184023) | Soil microbial communities from Rifle, Colorado - Rifle CSP2_sed 16_2 (SPAdes) (version 2) | ecosystem: Environmental > Terrestrial > Deep subsurface > Rock core/Sediment | place: Rifle...
GGTTGAACGTTAGAACCTGCGCCTGAAGGTTGGGGAGGGCGATGTGGGCAGCCATCCGGAAGACGTCAACCTGCTGGCCTAGCTTGTCAGCTACCTGGGCCAGGAGGTTGAGAGCACCCACGCCGATCCGTCTTCCACAAGACTCAAGGACCGGCGTCTGGAACCGACGACCGTGCGGCTCTACAGCCAGGCGATCGTCACCTGGTTCGCCTTCCTGGCCGGTGAGCTTCTCCTGCCCGACGGATTCCCCGCTGTAGCGGCTATCGCCCGCGCCACTCGCCGCATGAGAACAAATACTCCAAACACGGCACCCAGGGAGTCGGCGCCCGAGCCGCCCGAAGGCCTGGATAAGTTGATCCACGCCTTCGACGCCTGGCCGATCGACCCTTCACTCCCCTCATAGGAAAGGCACCTGCTCGAACTCGAGGGGCAAAGGAATCGCGCACTGCTATACGCACTTGCCGATTCGGGTGCAAGAGTAAGAGATCCTTCGCCTCACGGCCGACAAAGTGCGCGGAGCCCGGATGAACCGCTCCGGGGTTTGGTCTGTCGAGGTGCGAGGGAAGGGCCGCGGCAAACACGGCTGCATGGTCCCACTGCGCTTCACCTGCCTCACCCCATGGACAATGTGCGAGAATCTCAGGGCCCATCAAGATGCCGGAGCGACAGCGCCTTTCTTGAGACGCGCCAAATCCCGGCCTATGGCGCGCGGACAGCCCTTGTACGAGAACGTCTAAGCCCACAAGCGGTCAAGCCGGGCACCAGTTGCGGTGTGGCAAGCCCTGATCCTCAGACAGACCCCCTTACCTTCTCCAATAATCATCTCGAGAGCCGCCAAACCAGCTTCAGGGACGATCAGAGCGCTGGCGCGGGGCGCGGGCCGTCTGGTTTGGGAACTCCCTCCTGAATGCCGGGGGGCACATCGGCAAGGAGGATGTCTTCTGAGGAAGGCTCATCCCAGGGATTGCCCCAACCCGGTTGCGCGGGTTGGATTTGCGGCTAGAATCCCCCGCACTCGACGAAAGCCCCGGGGAACAAGGAGAAGAGGCATGTCCGAGTCGCAGGTGAAACTGCTCAATCTGATGCGGTTCTGGCTGTTCGGCACGTTCGTGATCGTCTGGGCGGCAATCACGACTTACATCGGCTTGTTCACCGACCGGGATTGGTGGTTGGCGATCAAATCCGGGTTCCCAATTTGGGGGATCACCGCCGTCTTATGCGTGCTCTGGTATTACGGATACAAGTGGTGGCTTGGCCGCAAGAACGCCAGTTCCTGACGCTTCAACCGCACACGCTCCCGTGGGCTTGATGGCCTGCTAGGATATCCAGAAGGGCCATCAAGCCCAGTTGTGGCGTGAGGCCGACCACTAGGCCAGATCAAACACCCTCCTGGCGATCACCAGCCTCTGAACTTCGCTCGTTCCCTCCCCGATCGTCATCGCCCGCGCATCGCGATAGAAGCGTTCGACGGGGTACTCTGTGCTGTAGCCGTAGGCCCCCAGGATTTGGATTGCGTCCCGGCAGACACGTTCGGCGGCCTCGGTCGCCATGAGCTTCCCCATGGCCGCCTCACGTGTGAAACGTCGCCCAGCCTCTTTCAACCAGGCCGCCCGGTAAACCATGAGGCGCGAGGCCTCGATCTGGGTGGCCGCGTCGGCGATCATCGCCTGGATCGCGGCGTGACCGGCCAGTGACTGGCCGAATGCTTCGCGTTGGCGGGCGTACCGGATTGCCTCCTCCATGGCCGCCTGACCCAACCCGACCGACAAGGCGCCGATGCCGATCCGTCCGCCGTCGAGGACCTCGAGAGTCTGATACAGTCCCCTTCCGGCCTGCCCCAAGACGTGGTCGGCTGGAACGCGAACCTGCTCATAACTCAGGGAATGGGCCGGCGAAGCGCGAACTCCCATCTTTTTCTCGGCCGGGTGGATGTGAAGCCCGGGAGCGTCGGTGGGGACGACGATCAGACTCAAAGATCGAGAGCCGCCGGCAGGATCCGTCCGGCACAAGGTGATGATGAAGGGTGCCAGGCTGGCGTTCGTGATCCAGGCTTTGCTGCCGTTGATCCTCCACTGATCGCCGTCGAGTTCGGCGTGGGTCTGTACCCCTCCGACGAGATCAGATCCGCCTCCGGGCTCGGTGAGTGCCAGCGAGGCGAGACCTGACCGCCCGTTTGTCAGCGGCGGCAGCCAGCGAGCTTTCTGTTCTTCGGTGCCGAAGAGGGCAATCGGGGCACTGGCCAGGCCATTGTGGGCGGAAATCGAGAGGGCGACACTGCCCGAGGCCCAGCCCAACTCCTCGATGGCAATGGCAGCACTAATGGCGTCCACCCCAGCGCCTCCATAAGCCTCCGGGATGTTGAGGCCCAGAAGGCCCAATCTCGCCATCTTCTCCAGCAATTCCGTCTTGAGCTCGGCCGAGGTGTCCATCTCTGCCGCGACTGGCAGGATCTCCTGCACACAGAAATCATGGACAGCCTGGCGCCACATCTTCTGCTCTTCGTTCAGCTCAAAGTCCATGGTTGCCTCTCACGTTTGGATGGGGCCGGAGCGGGATCGTTACCCCAATCAGGCCGGGGTCGCCTACTCAATGCGGGCTTGACGCTGGTTGGGTAAAGCCGAGGGGCCATCGGCGCTGCGTACCCGCCTCTCACGGGGAAAACGCAATCCCCATGCCCACGAGTCACCTTGCCCGAGCTTCACATTGCCGAGCAGTGAACCGACCGTGTTGACACTTACCTTACCTAGACGACCCGTCCATTCGCCTCCGCATCTCACCGCCCGACAACATGGTCTGACATGCTGTGCCTCGGCTGTGCACTAAACGTTCTCTCGCCCCGCAAGCCGAATTGGCTCCAATGCCTCGGGATTGAGCAGAGATGAAGTGTCCCCCGGGTCTTGGCCCAGATACGCCGAGCGGATCATCCGACGCATAACTTTGGCATTGCGGGTTCTTGGCAAGTCGGGCACGAAGCAAATCGCCCGCGGCCCAAGCGGCTTGCCTAGCTCATTGACCACTCTCCCTTTTAGTTCACCCTCGAGACCTGTGGCTGTCTCGCTCCCCGGCGTGAGGATGCAGAAACACACCAGGGCGCCTCCTTGGATTGGGTCGGGGATCGCAATCGCCGCCGCCTCCACGACGGCCGGGTGATCGACCAGGACCGACTCGATCTCGGCCGGGCCGAGCCTCCTTCCGGCGACCTTGATCGTGTCGTCGGAGCGGCCGAGGATGTACCACATCCCGTCTTCGTCGACGGCGGCCCAATCTCCGTGGACCCACACCCCAGGCCAGCGTGACCAGTACGCCTGTTCGTATCGCTCGGGGTCTTTCCAGAACCCACGCGTCATGCCGATCCACGGGGCCTTAATCACCAACTCGCCGACCCGGCCGCGGACTGATTTGCCGTCTTCGTCGAACACGTCAGCGGCGATGCCCGGACAAGGGGCGGAGAAAGCACACGGCTTCAGCGGGAGGATGGGGTTGCCCATCAAGATTCCGCCGGAAACCTCGGTCCCTCCGGAGTAGTTGATGATCGGCCATCGACGCCCGCCAACTTTGTCGAAGAGCCACATCCAGGGCTGCGGGTTCCACGGCTCTCCGGTTGAGGCAAACAAGCGGAGCGAGGACAAGTCATGGGCCCTCACCGGGCCTTCGCCATGGGCGACGAGCCCGCGGACCAGTGTCGGCGATATGCCGAGGCCGGTGATCTGATGGCGTTCAACCATCGCCCACAGGCGATCCGGCCCCGGGTGATCCGGAGCGCCATCGTAGATAACCAACGTCGCCCCAAGGAGCAACGTCCCGAAGACAAGCCACGGGCCCATCATCCATCCCATGTCGGTCATCCAGTACATCCTGTCGCCCGGTCGGACGTCGGTCCCGAAGGCCATGTCCTGAGCGGCCTTGACCGGAAAGCCGCAATGGGTGTGGACCGCCCCCTTAGGGCGCCCGGTTGTTCCGGAGGTGTAGATGATCATCAGCAGGTCTTCGGCCGCCGTGGGTTCGGTGCCGGCTACATCCGATTGGCTGTCGACGAGTTCATGCCACCAATGGTCGCGCTCCTGCCGCATTTCGACTTGGCTCTCGGTTCGTCGTAGAACGAGCAAGTGCTCGAGAGAGGGAGTGCGGGCGGCGGCCGCATCAGCGATCGGTTTCATGGGAACGAGCCCGCCTCGTCGGTAGAACCCGTCGGCGGTAACGAGCGCCCGCGCTCCTGCGTCTTGGAGGCGGTTGGCGACCGCGCCGGCGCCGTAACCCGAGAATAGCGGAAGGATCACCCCTCCGATCTTGGCTATAGCCAGCAGCGCGATCACGACTTCCGGCGTCATCGGCATGAACAATCCGATGGCGTCGCCTTTGCCGAGGCCGAGAGACCTTAGCGCATTCGCTGCCCGGTTCACTTCCCGGGCGAGCTCGGAATAGGTCAGGCTGAGCGTGACCCCCTCTTCACCCTCCCACACCAGCGCTGGCTTCTCTGCCACGGGCATTGCAAGATGTTTGTCCAGGCAATTGTCGATGATGTTCATCACCCCGCCGGGACACCAGCGAGGCCAGGCGATCCCGCGCGACAGGTCGACGACCTTCTCGTACGGTACCCGGAACTGGATCTGAAGGAATTCGAGTAACGCCTGCGTAAACCACTCGATTTCGCGGCCTGACCGCTCCAGCAAGGTCTCGAAGGTGGCGATCCCGTTCTGCCGCATAAAGCGCGTCAGGTTCGCGTGCTCGATGTCATCAGGCGAGGGCCGCCAGACGACCTCGCCGCCGAAATCGAACTCGGCGCTCATCGCCCACCCGAGCTCAGGCGTGCCACTTGTGGATTCATGGGGCGACGCCTCCGGTCAGTCGTGGAAACCAGAACCACAAGACATCTTGTGCGGGTTTGCCTCGGACCGAGGCTGACTTGTCGCGCAAGGCCAGCACAGGGTTGTAGCCTCGGCTGAGAATCCCGGTGATCGCCGGGCGGGCGTAGGCTTCGATCACGACGGCGTTGATCGCAAGGGCCTGCCCCTCGAGGTCGACGGCCAGAGATGGATCGACGATTGCGCCCATCTCAAAAGCCGAGGCAGGATAGCAGCGCAGGTCCTCTTTCCGGATACAGCCTGAGGAACCACCCTGCACGGAAAGATACTCGATGCTGAGAACAATTGGCTTACCGGTCAGGCGCGGGTCGGAGAGAATGGTCTCATCCATCTGGCGGCCGGCGGCGGCGCGCATGTCTTCAATCGACGCGCTCCCCGGCGGATTGAGAGGCGCATGCCACAGGACATGGATTTCGTCCACGGTGTCGATCATGGGTGGGATGGGCTGGAGTGTGTCTCCGAGCTCGACCTCAAACGCTACACGGCCGGGAAAGATGCCTCGGACTTCGGAGATGATCTCCCGCCAGCGCGCCTCGGCATCCAGAGGTGCATTCGATGGAGATCCATCGGTCATCCTTCCACCAGGAAATGCCGGAGCCGCCTCCGGACCTCCCAGGATGAGTTTGTCCGCCCCGCCCTCGGCCGCGATTCGGGCGTAGCTCAAAACGAACGCTCGATACCCTTCAAACCATGTCGCCCACCAAGTCGGATCCCGGGGTGAGGCCATCCACCAGCCGGCGACATCGCCATCGGGCGCGGTGAGAGTTGGCCTGAGGAAGACTTCAAGCCCCAGGCGTTCGGCTTCAATCATGTCAGCGAGGACTTCGTCCTTGAACGGTGCGCGCGTCGGATCCAGAGCCATCAGAGGTTTGTGGCTCGCCTGGCCCAGCACCCAGCCGGGGGTCAGAGTGACCGCGTTGGCTCCGCCTTGAGCGACCTCCGCCAATGCCTGGCCCATGAGACCGTTCCAGTTCGGGTCAAATGCAGGCTGGAACTCCACACCCGTCTCGAACCCGGGGCGGGCGACGATTTCCGGCGCAACGATATTGATGGGCGAGGTGTATTGCGTCCACCATGCCCAGGCGGCGACCTCATCGTTCACGTTCAGCCTCTGGGGCGAAGGTGTCATCTGACGCGTCTCGACCGGGTCGCCAGCGGAATCGGTCTCAAACGAACCGGAGCAATCGCCGACTCGGCAATAGCGGTATTCGATCGGACCAGGAAAGTCCAGCGGCCCATAGACGATATAGGACCAGGTGGTCCCTCCGGTTCGCCACATGGGCAAAGGCTCGAGGCCCTCGGATGGCATGAACTGCAGAGTGATTTGATCGTTGCCGGGCGTGGCCTCCGGCACCGTAACAGCGAACGCAACCGAGCCGCGATCCGGCGTCGACCAACTGGCGACGACATCCCGGACCGCTAGATCCGACTCAGGGACGATCAGCTGTCGTGTGACCAGGAAACCCTGTGGATCGCGCTCCGCGTTCCACAGACCGTTCCCCAGGGTGTACTTGTAGCGTAGATCGGAGCCGGCAAACAACTCGGCGATCATGATGAAATGCGTGGCATCGACCTGCACCAACGTGGGCATTCTGCCGACCGCGCCCCCGGAGGTTCCCGGAAGATCTCCAACGCGATCGCCAAACTGCCGCATGTTGCCGGCAAACCGGAGGGGAATTCCGGGGGCGGTTGTCGCAGGAATCTCGACCTCAAACGTGACCTGCACGGCGTGTGCAGCCTGGAGTCCGAGCTGGGCCGACGTCGCGCTCTCGGGCGCCACCACCGCGCCCTGCTGAAAGGGGACTGTCGAACCATCCGGGCTGATAGCCGTGAGCGTGTGCAGACCGGGGAGCAGGCCTTCCAGGCGAAAGGCGCCCCGGCCGTCGGTGAATGCGGAGACTCCCGAAGCACTGACGACGATCTCGGCCAGGGGCTCACCCGTAGTGGCGTCGACGACGAAGCCGACAATGCGCCCCATCGAACCGGCGTACGAGCCCCCTGTCCACGCCGCGACTTGATCTTCGACGGCGATCGTCGACCGGATCCAGATCGTCCGATAACGCAGGCTATTCCCATCGGCTGTGACCTCATCCCCGGTCGCCGTTCCTCGAAGCGCGTAGCGATAATGCACGATCGTGTTTAGCGGAAGCGGGAGGCGGGTTTGCCACCGGCCGTCGGGCTGCATCTCCAACAACAGCTCCTGAGTGTTGAAAGGCAAGCCGCTGACTTCGTTGACGAGCAAGACGACCAGTCGCGCCCCATCCGGCGTCTCCGCCGGAGGCGTCACCGATAAGGTCAGATCAGCCGCTATTGTGCCCCGGCCCTGGTCTTCGGCTATTGGGGTTTGCTCGTTGATCGGGGTGGGGAACGCAGAAACACAGGCGGCGAGACAGACAGGAACGACAAACAAGAGCCGCTTGAGCCTCCTGGCATGATGCGGAACCAGGTGAGGGGCAGGAGTCGCTATCTGACCGCCGCCAGGGTTCGTCACATCGGCTGACTCAAGTGTTGGATGAACTGGAGGCACAGGTCGATATTCGGAATGCGCCGGGCCTCGATGCGAATTCTGGTCCCGCGGTCGGCCGAGGCGGGCGCCAGGACCAGGCGCCCATTCTCCAGCGAGGCTCGTCCCAGGTCTTTCCAAGCCAGCTGGCTCTTACCCTTGCGGATGCCTTCTTTGCTGAGGATCAACGGTCCGAAACTCAATGCCTGCCCGCTGTTGAATTGGAGTGTGTACTCCTCCAACAATCTCTGATACACATTGCCTTTCACGGCTGCGATCAGGCTCTTCACGTCTTCCAGGGCATTTGTAAGACGGAATTTCTCGCCGCTGTCGAGGACGATCGTCATCGTAGCCCGACGCCCCCAACTCAGCCCGGAGAAACCGTAGCGAACGGCTGTCGTGCGGACATGACGGATAAGGCCCCAGCGCACGAGCTTCCCTCGGCGGCCGCGCCGGATAACGATCCCCTTCTCGTAGGTGGTGACTACCAGGGGGGCGAGGCGGATTGTCGCCGCGACACCGGCCAGTCCGGCGGCAAGTGTGGCGATGCTGAGAAGGATCACCGGGAAGGCCACGCGCCAGACGAGGGCCGGTCCGTACGTCGAGTAGAAGAAACTCCATCGCAGGGCGGCCAGGGCCCACAGCGTCAGAGTGGCCAGAAGGCCGGTGAGGCCGAGCGTGGGGTAGGCAAGGCGGAGACTCCGGCGAAGCCGATGTTCACCGGTCTGCAGGCCGAGAACCGAAGTCGGCGTGGCCATCGCGGATCCGCTCAACGATTAGCTCCCACTCCCGCCAAATGCCTGGTTCACTGCCAGGCAAATCGCAAACCCGACGGCACCCAGCAGAATCCCCACCAGCGCCCGGCTTCGTTTTCTGGTCGGTGAGTACGCCGACCCCAGACCGAGGCCGATCGCAAATACAGACAGTCCCAAACCAGCCTCAACCGCCCAGGCAAAACCGCCGGTCCGCGCCAGGGGAATGGCCGAGATCGCAGCGATCAGGCTGGCGACCCCGAGCAATCGAGCCGACCAGGCCAACCGATCCGTGCGGTTGGGGATGACTTCGGGGATCAGAGGGCTGTCGGGATCCAGGCCGGTGGCGCCCTGGGTTCCGTAGAGCATCCTGTAGAACATGAACTGATTCCAGGAGGTGACCATCATGATCGCCTGGATAATCGCGTACCCCAGGATTTCAAGCGGCTTTGATCCCAATGAAGCGGCGAGTGGGTTCGCACCAAGCGCGGCTTCGCTTCCCGGGACAAGGTTGATCAAGGTAAGCCCCCAGAAGATACTTACCAGCGCCAGGTAGGCCGGCTGTCGGCCCAGCGCAAGCAGGATCGCTGCGGCGAGCCAAGGAGCGACGCGCAGGAGGTGGGCAGGTCCAAGGGTCTGATACACCAGGCCGGCCATGGCCAAGAAGAGGATGGCCCATACCCACAGGTTCCGGCGCAGGCGGGCGGTGGCGTGGACGAGATTGGGGTCGTCGGGCGAAAGAGTGTTGGGCAATCGAATCCCGCCTCGCCCGGATCAGGCCGACGGCGCGAAATAGACGTCGGTCGGCTTGAGCTTGCTGTTGCGCAGGAAGCGAGGTTCAACCTGCATTCCGATCCAATCGAGCGTGGCCTGGTCCGGATCGACACCCACGAGCCGCGTCAAGAACAGCGTGTTGACATTTTCGAATTCGATTAGCGCCAGAACGAAGGGTGTCTCAGGCAAGAATTCCTCTGAACCGAAATGACACACGGTGAAGGCGTGCACTCTGGCCGGCCGATCGGTGATGTCGATCCAAACCGTCTCCTCACCGGAGTACATGTCGTGGCCGCGCGGGGTGGCATAGGTATAGCCGCTTTCGGCATGGCGGGTGGCGAGCAATCTGCGGTTTGAGGCGGCGGCGAACCACGGGCTGTCCTGTCCGTACGAATGAAGGTAGGTTACTTGGTACTTCTGCTCGATCTGGATCGGAGACATCCTCTTGAGGAACGCCAGTGCCTCCGGATCGGTGTCGATCGGAAACGGAACCCCGTGGATGACGTACCCGCCGAGAGTCTCAGGGCGTTTGTCGGGGATCTTGGACATCGCTTACTCCTCGCGCTCAAGAATGCTGATTGTGACGTACGTGCCCGTCCCGGCGTGGGAGTGAATGGCGCCGCGCCGAGCGTTCTTGACCTGCAGGGTCTCGTCGCCGAAGTGTTTCTTGACCGAGCCTTGAAGTTGCCAGATTGCAAACACAGCCTGCATCAACCCGGTGGCGCCGACAGGATGCCCGCAAGCGATCAATCCCCCGGAGGGGTTCACCGGGCACTCGGGCGCTTCGGGCAGCTCCAGGCCGTAGTCCAACCCCGGCATGAAGGCCTTCCCCGAGACGGCGAAAGACCCGCCCTCGCCGTAGCGGCACAATCCCATGTCTTCGTACGTTTGAAGCTCGCTTGAGGTATAAGCATCATGGAGCTCGATGAAATCCAGCTCCTGCAGGGGGTCATGGATTCCGGCGTGCTTGTAGGCCATATTCCCCGCCGTTCGACCCGCGCGGAAGGAATGCACTCCCGGGTAGCGGGTTCCATGATCCCAGAGTTTCTTGTAGTACCGGCGTGTTTCGTCCGAACCCCTCTCGCTCTCGGTTGCATAGTCTCGCATGAAGGTATCGTAGTCGACGTGGGGACGGTCGGACATGCGCATGGCATCCGTTCCACGGCCGATGCCTGTGACCCGCACCAGGGGTCGGGGGATCCGCGCTCCAGCGCCTTCGAGACGACGCAACCCTTCTTCCGAAGCCAGGATGACGCTTGCCGCTCCGTCGGACATCACGCAGATGTCCAGTCGGGTGAGCGGCCAGGCGACCATGGGAGACTCGCGCACATCCTGAATCGTGTAACGATGGCGCTTCTGAGCATAAGGGTTGTAATAGGCATTGATGTGATTCTTGACGGACACCGCCGCCATCTGCTCCACGGTGGTGCCGAACTCCTTCATGTGACGGGTCACCATCATGGCGTAGTAGCCGGAGTAGAATCCGCCGACCGGGTAGTCCCACGAGACATCCGAGGCGAGGGCGATGAACTCATTCCCTTTCCACGTCTCGACATGGCTCATCGTCTCAAACCCATACGCCACGCAGACGTCCATGTGGCCGGAGGCGATCGACTTCCAGGCTTCCTGGAGGCACAGACCACCGGTGGCCCCGCCGCCTTCAACGCGATGGCTGGGCTTGGGACAAAGGCCCAGGTAATCCTGGGCCATGATGCCTGCCATCAACTGCCGGCTGAAGTGATCCGAGAAGTAGGATGCGACGGAACCGTCAACTGCTGAGGTGAACGCAGGGAAGTCAATCCCCAGGTCTTCGATCGCGTAGTCGTAGGCCTCTTTGATCACAGCCTGGAAAGTCTTGTCGGGTCGAGCCTTCGCGAATTTGGAGACACCCCCTGATACTGCGAAGACAGGGCGCATGCTTGGCCTCCTTGTGCTGGACGACCGGGGTAGACTGATTGTACCCCGTGGCGCGATTGCCCGAAAGAAACGAGGCGGGCCCCAGAAGCCCGAGAGGCATCATGCGGGCTGGAGGGTCAGTGCCGGAGACGGACGCGAGCGCCCGTGGATTCCCCGCTCAGATGCTGCATAATTGGGCGAATCGCTTCTCACACGGATGAGCGGCGCTCTGAGCTCAAAGGAGGATGGCAGTGGCGAGGAAGCAGGCTTACACCTTCATGCCTGTGACGCCCGACCGCTGGAACGACCTCGAGCGGCTGTTCGGACCACGGGGGGCGTGCAGTGGGTGTTGGTGCATGTGGTACCGGATCAAGCGTTCTGAATGGAGCAGCAACGCCAACGCCGGGAACCGCAGAGCCTTCAAACAGATCGTGGACAGTGGAGGGACACCTGGTCTGTTGGCCTACGTCCACGACCAACCTTCAGGCTGGGTCTCTGTCGCTCCGCGGGAGGACTTCTCATCCCTCGAGAGGTCGAATGTGCTCAAGCGAGTGGACGATAAGCCGGTCTGGTCGATCGTCTGTTTCTTCGTCTCCAAGGAACATCGCCGGCAAGGCCTCTCGCAGGCACTCCTGGAGGCGGCCGTCAAGTACGCCGCTGAGCATGGGGCAACGCTCGTTGAGGGCTATCCGGTCGACCGCCTCGAGGGGAAGAAGTTCTCTTCGGTCGAGGCATTTCCCGGATCGGTGGCCAGTTTTCGGCGGGCCGGTTTTCGCGAAGCCGCCCGACGCTCACCTACCCGGCCGATCATGCGCCGCCGGGTTCGGCCTCGCCCCAAGGGATGACCCTACTCGTTTAGGTTACGTGTCGAGTCCGGTTGGTCCATCGATTCGCGCAACCCGAGCCACAATCAGAAGAAGAGACGGATCTTGCTGCTTGTCTTGGGGCCACTTTCCCGATCGTCGGCGTGACCGGAGTGAATGGATGAATCAACAACCTCATGTCTGCCGCAAGCCGGTCGATCAACGTAAGAGAAGCCTAGGAGATGGTGCGGATGGCTGTTGTTCTGGATCCTGAAGGGGAGGAACTTCGAGCGCTGGCTGCCTTCGTTGAAGCTTCTTCAGGGCTCCAAGTCCTGGAAGTCGGTTGTGGCGACGGCCGGCTCACGCGCCGATACGCGGCTCAAGTGGCCCGTGTCACGGCGATCGACCCGGATGGCGATGACATCCTACACGCGCAGGACAAGCTACCGGATGAGCTGAGAGACCGAGTCGAGTTCCAGGCCGTCGGGATCGAGGAGTATCGCCTGTCGTCGGGGGCGCCATCCTTCGATCTGGTGCTGCTTGCCTGGAGCCTTTGATGAATCGAACCGTCGGGCATGGTTCATGCCCTTGCGAAAATCCACAGCCTGCTCCAGCCGACCGGCGTCCTGGTTGATATTCATCCCACGCCCGAGCCTCCCGCGATCCAGGTCAGAGTCGGAAGCGAGATCCACGCCGCCGGCTGGCTGCGCGAAGCGGACGACTATGCCGAGTACGAGGAAGCAGATCGGGCGATCGATGACGCGATAGAGCTTGGGATGTTCGTCCTCGAGCGGCAGGGGCAGTTCGACTTCACAACCCACGCAGGCACGCTGAGAGAACTGAAGGACCATCTCGAGGCGGAGTGGCAGGAGGCCTTCATCGAAGACACGACCATCCTGGCCATAGAGGACTTGTTGCGCACGCCTCAGCAAGACAAGGAGATCCTCCTCCGAGAGTCTGTGCGCATTTCACGCCTCCGCCCGCTGCCGCGCTGAAACCTTGGCCGGCTGAGATAGGCCGAATGCGGCGTCTGAGCCCGGCGACGAGCTCGCACCGGATTTCCATCACCCCCGGAAAGCCCGGCGTCTCCGACGTCGCCTTCGCCCACGCTCATCGCCGTCGGGAGGAGCCGAGGGATGAGGATGAATGCTTATCGCGAACGCCACGGTCCTTGGACGTGAGATTAGATTCTAGACTTCGGAGGAGTGGGCTAGGCCTCGGCCGGCGGCCCGCGCCGTCGGCCGGCGAGGGCTGCCAGGCCGATGCTCAGGAAATACAGCACCACCATCGGCGCCATCACCAAAGCCATATTGACCGGGTCCACGGTGGGGGTGACGGCTGCGGCGAGGACGGCGATGCCGACAATCGCAAGACGCCAGCCGTTCATCAACGACCGCGCCTTGACCAGCCCGATCCCGGCCAGGGCGTAGATGATCAGCGGGAATTGGAACGACACTCCGATCCAGAACATCAGCCCTGTCACGAAGCGCACGTAGTTCATCGGCCGGACCCGGGTGGAGATCCCCATGAAGTTGAGCAGGAACGGGAGGGCCGCCGGAAGCATGATGAAGTAGGCGAAGGCGAGGCCGGCTAGGAAAAGTACAAAGGCGGCGGGGATGGCAGTCAGGATCATCACCCGCTCCCGGCGGCGGAGCCCGGGGTTGATGAAGGCGAAGAACTCGAAGCAGATGTACGGGAAGGCCAGGGCGAAACCGCTCAACAGAGAGACGCGCATGTAGGCCCCGATGGACTCGGTGACCTCGATCGCCTGCAGGGCCTGGATCCCGCCGATCGGCTCCGTCAGCCACCCGAGGATGCGCCCTGCGATGACAAAGCTCAACGCGGTCGTGATCGCCATCACGGCTACCGATCGCAACAGGTGGCCGCGCAAGGCTTCGAGGTGTTCGATCAGAATGGAAGGGCTCTCGATGGCTTTGGCGAAGACGTCAACGGTCGAAGTATCGTCGGGCTCGTAGGAGAGGAACCGTTGCAGCCTCCGGTACGGCCACGTGATCAACCGTATCGGCGCCAGGAGGATACGCAGAATGGTCCTGAGCAACGGCTTGAACATCAGACCGGGGGATCCGGAGAGGGAGACTCTTCAGGCACTTTGGCCGGTTTCTCCGCGGCGGGCGGGTCGTCCGTCGGCGCGACCCAGGCTTCCATGCCGGATTTCGGCTCACCCGGTTGCGCAGCCCATGACGGACGGGATGAGGCGCCTCCCTGAGTCGCGGCCGGCGCGGTCTGTTTGTCCGCGTCGCCGGCCTTCTCCGCCTTCTGCCGGTTCTCCTCCAGTTCGTCCAGAGCGGCTTCTCGCGCCAGGCGGTTTGGCAGAGTTCGCAAGTTGCGTGAGGCTTGGTTGAGCGCCTTCCACTCCTCCGAGTGATACAGCCTGTTCAGGAAACGCCCGGCCCCGCGGGCAAACTTGCCGATATCACGCGGCCCGATCACGATCACGGCGATCAGGATGATAAAGGCCAGTTCGAGCGGGCCGATACCGAGAAGCTCCATCCATTCAACCTGCCGGCTGGAATTGACGGCGTATCTCTTGCTCGCGTTCGGCCAGCGTGCCGAGCACACCATTGATGAACCGCGGGGCGCTGTCTGAGCCGAAGCGCTTTGCCAGCTCCACCGCTTCGTTGATCGCCACCCTGACCGGCGTCTCCCCCGAAACGGCGAACTCCCACAGGGCCAGACGCAGGATGTTCCTGTCCACGACGGCCAACTCCTCGACCGGCCACTCAGGGGCGCATTCGGCGATCAGCTTGTCCAAGGATTGGCCGGATTCGAGGGTCCCCAGGGCAAGCCGGCGCAGGAACTCGGAGCCATCCGGGCCGAGGGTCTCATTGGCCTGGATGTGGCGGGCTATGACTTCCTCGGCCGGATGGGCGACGCAGTCGACTTCGTAGAGGACTTGGATGGCCAGGCTTCTCGCCCGGCGTCTTTCATGCTTCATCGAGCCGCGACGGTCATCCGGCCGCCTCGCCAAAGTCGATATCTTCGATGTGGATGTCGATCCGCTTAACCTGCATGCCGACCATGTCTTCTACGGCGCGGGCAACCTCGGACTGCACGGTGCGGCTCACCTCGCGGGCATTCGTCTCATTCGCCAGGACGAGATACAGATCGACGGCGACCGAATCATCTTCGACTTCGATCCTGACTCCCTCGGCGATACTGCGGCGGAATATGCGATCCACCCCACCGGGAACATCGGCCATGCGCACTACACCCGGGACGGCCAATGCGGTCAGTCTGGCGATCGTGAGCAAGACCCCGGGAGCGATTGTCGTTGTACCTTTGTAAGGAGCAGCCGTATCGCTCTTCTCATCCATCGCAATCTCCCGTCTCGGAGAACCACCCCGCCCGAGTCAATGCCCGCTGGCGGGTCTCAGGAGCATCAAGCCATCGCCATGCCGCCGTCGACGCTCAGCACGTGTCCGGTGATGTACCCGGCCTGGTCCGAGGCAAGGAAGGCGACAGCTTTGGCAATATCCGAGGTCTCGCCCTTGCGACCGAGCGGAATCAATCCGACCATCCCTTCCCTGAGGTTCTCGGGTACGGTCTCCCAGATCTCGGTGTCGATATACCCGGCCGCAACGGCATTGACCGTGATATTGCGCGAGGCGACTTCGCGGGCAAGCGACTTGGTGAAACCGATCTGGCCCGCTTTGGAGGCAGAGTAGTTGGTCTGCCCGGCGTTGCCGATCTGCCCCGAGACGGATGTGATGTTGATGATCCGTCCATACCGCCGGCGAAGCATGTGTCGGACGGCGGGTTTGGAGCAATTGAATGTCGCCTTGAGGTTGGTACGGATGACGTCGTCCCAGTCATTCTCAGACATCGTCATGATCAAACCATCGCGCGTGATCCCGGCGTTGTTGACGAGAATGTGGAGATCGCCGAAATGCTCGATGACGGCCTTTATCAGCTTCTCAGCCTGGGCGAAGTCTCCGACGTCTCCCTGGAAGGTGCCCGCTTCCGAGCCGGCTTCGGTGATGGCTCTTGCCACCTCATCGGCGGCAGCCGCCTGGTGGAGGAAATTCACGGCGACGCGGGCGCCCTGCGAACCTAATTCGAGAGCGACGGCGCGGCCGATCCCCCGCGAAGCGCCAGTAACAAGGGCCACTTTCCCGTCGAAACCCATCGGCCAACCTCGAGGCACACTTCGATCTGCTGCACCGATCACGGAAGATCCATGCCGGACTGCATGCGGCCGCAACGATCGAAGTCCGCCATATCATGACCGGGTTGTTGCGATCCGTTCCCCGGCGCGCACTCAGTCAGACCCGGGAATGGGATCCGACTGTGTGGTTTCCGCCGGCTTCCCTTCCCGACGCGGCATTATACCTGACGCCTGGGACGCCTGCGGCTGCCGCTCGGGTCAGCAAAGCCTCGGGACGGCTGTGGAAGATCGATGGATCGACCTCACCCATCACCAGTTCCGACATCGTTTCAGTCAAGATGTTATTGGCAGGCGTCGGAATCCCCAGGCGCGCCCCCCAGGCCACAACCGCCCCGTTGAGCCAGCCTACTTCGGACTTTCGCCGACCGATGTCGAAGTGCAAGGACGGAGGCTTGCGCCCGCGCCCGGAAGCGACGAACCGACCAAGAGCTGGGCGGACCAGAAGCGAAGGCAAGGCGATCCCAGGTTCCAGGAGGGCGACCGGCACCCCCGGGAGATTGAGCGGTGCCAGCCCCAATCCGCGCATCACCCTGATCGCCTCGCGCAGGCTCTCCAACTCGAGGCGGGCGACAGCCCGGTGGCGGAAGACGGCGCCCGGCGTCCAGCCAAGGATGGCTGAAGTGGCGTTAGCGACGATATTCGTCAGGAGTTTGGACCACTTCATCCGGTCGGCGTCCTGATAGAGCCGAGGGTTGACCCCGGCCCGGTCCATTTCGGCGAAGATCTTGCGGCTCATCGGGTGCCCTGCGGCGAGGCCCAGGCCCCTTCGGCGCTCCACCCTCACCGTCCCCGGCTCGGTCACATGGACGGCGCTCGTCAGCGAAGCGGCGATGACGTTGTCATGTCCCACATGGTCGGCCAGGAGAGCCTCCGCGCCGATCCCATTCAGAACGCACACGATGGCAGGTGTAAGTGGGGCAAACTGCGTCAGATCTTCGACGGCCGACGGGAGATCGTAGGCTTTAATCGTGAGCAGGATGACATCCGGAAGGGATCCCTCGAGTACGCGATCAACGCTTTCAACCGTTTCCGGCGCGGGCAGCACTCCCGCCGTGCGATCTCCGGTCAATCGAAGTCCGTGGGCTTTCAGCGAGCGTTTCGTATCGGGTCTTCCGAGGAAAACAACCGGCTCCCCGGCAAGCGCCAGGCAGCCGCCAAGGTAACCTCCGACTGCACCTGCTCCGTAGACGAGGTAGCGCAATGGGCTACCCTGTCGAGCCGTCGAGCAGACGGTCCAGGAGGGCGTTGAGTTCCTCGTCGGAGTAGAAGCGAATGACGAGACTCCCTCCCTTGCCACTCCTCCTGAGGATCACGCGCGTACCGAGCGCCTGCCGCAGCTGGGCTTCGAGATCGGACTCCTCGGGGGATTTGGACTTGGTCTTCCGGGCAGGACGCCGCTCGCCGACAAGCCGGCGTACCAGCGCTTCCGTCTGGCGTACATTGAGCCCGCGCGAAAGGATCACCCCCAACGCCGCCGTCTGCGACTGCGCCATCGGCAGGCCGAGCAGGGCGCGGGCATGACCCTCGCTAATACTCCCCGCGGCGAGCGCCTGCCGGGCCTGGGTGCCGAGCTTCAGGAGGCGGAGTGTGTTCGTGACCGACGTGCGCGTCTTCCCGACCCTGGCGGCGGCCTCCTCGTGCGACAGTTTGAAGTCTTCGGTGAGCTGCCGGTATCCCTCGGCCGCTTCAAGCGGATTGAGATCGGCGCGCTGGAGGTTTTCGATCAGCGCCAGCTCGATACGTTGCTGATCGCTGACGCTCCGGACGATAACCGGCACGGCATGCAGTCCAGCCATCCGGGCCGCCTGCAAACGACGCTCGCCCGCAATCAGGCGAAACTCATCCCGGTTGGGCTCGGGGGTCACGATCAGCGGCTGCAGGACCCCGTGCTCACGGATGGACGCCGCCAGTTGTTCAAGCTCGGTCTGATCAAACGACGTTCGAGGCTGGCGCGGATTAGGCAGAATCGCTTCGATGGCTACCTGTTCCACGCCACCCAGCGTCTGCCCGCTGGGTATCAGCGCGTCCAGGCCCTTGCCGAGCCCGCGCCTCACCGGCATGTCAGCCTCCAACCCCGGCGACGGCCACCGGCGCTCTTACGCGGTCGCCCTGCATGAGTTCCTCGGCCAGACCGCGATACGCACTGGCACCGGAGGAGGAAGGGTCGTAAGCCGAGATCGGCACTCCGTGGGAGGGGGCTTCAGCCAGGCGAACGCTGCGCGGGACGACCGTCTCGAAGACCTCGTCTCCGAAGTGAGTGCGGACCTCTCGGACGACGTCCTGCGAGAGATTCGTGCGCGAGTCGTACATCGTCAGGACGAGACCTCGGGTCTTCAAGCCCGGATAGAGACCCTTTCGCACTCGCTTCAACGTCTGCATCAGTTGAGTCAATCCCTCGAGAGCCAGATACTCGCATTGGACGGGGATGATCACGCCGCTTGTGGCTGCCAGCAATCCGTTGATCGTCAGCAGACCGAGCGATGGGGGACAATCGATCAGGATGTAATTGAAATGCTCCCGAAGCGGATCCAGCGCCAACCTCAGAAGCCCTTCGCGATTCTCGACGTCGACAAGTTCGATCTGAGCTCCGGCCAGGGCCGGAGATGAGGGCAGCAGCGACAGCTTCAGGTTCGGGTTGTACAACAGAATGTCCTTGGCATTCGCCCGACCGATCAGCGCGTCATACGTGCCGGCCTCGACTTGATCGTGGTCGATCCCCAGGCAGGCGGTGGCGTTGGCCTGCGGATCGAGGTCTACCAGCAGGACGCGCTGCCCGGCCTCGGCCAGGTACGCCCCTAGATTGATGACAGTCGTCGTCTTTCCGACGCCGCCCTTCTGGTTGACCAGGGCGTACACACGCGTCATTCGACGACCTGTCTTTCAGCCACATGGACGGCAACGAGTGAGTTGATGCTGGAGACGCCCGAAACGGTGATCGAGGCCGAGGCCAGCCGGGTGGCAAACCCGGCTGCCTCCCACACATCGCCAGTCTGGGCTAGATTGATGAAGAACGCTGCGGCAAAGATGTCACCCGCGCCGGTTGAGTCCAACTCCTGCGTCACGGGGGCAGGGACGTGACGCATCTCGTTTCTTTGGAAGATCATCGCTCCTTGTGCGCCATCGGTTACAACAAGCAGGCGGCACTGCTCGGCCATTGCCCGGGCCGCGGCCCATTCGCTACCCAGATCTTCCAGGCTCACCACGACGGCGGACGCCGACGGGAGCACATCCTTGATCGCCGTCCAGGATGAGGCGCTCACCTGCCCGGCATCGTCCCACTGCCTCAGCCAGCCTTGCGCTGTTACCCCGAGAAAAGCTTGCGGGAAAGCATGGACGAGCGACCGATCTACTTCCCCGGCGATCGGCGCAAGGTGAATGAGAGGCGATGTTCGCCACGCGGCCGGGACGTCCTTCAGGCCCAGCGGCGAAGCCAAGGCATGGAGCCTCTGCTGTCGCCCGTTCTGTTCGTACCGGTTTTCAAATGTCGTTGGACGGAGGGAGGGTAAGTCCGCCAGTTCAAGATCGGATAAGGGCTGCAAATCGAGCCCAGGCCCGCTTGAAGTAACGAGACCGACGTTTCTGCCCAGTGCCCGGGCCGTGACACCGGCGTAGGCTGCAGTTCCACCCAATCGAGCGTTGTCGCCCGCTTCATCCCGGGCGACATGGCCGATGATCAGGTAGTCGATCTCTAGAGGCGGGGAGGAGTCGGGCATGAGGGGATTATAGCCCAGCCTCGTTGACGAACCAATCAGTGGGTGTCAGACGGGCGAGGGATGATCGTGACCTTCCGGCTCGGGCCTTCCCCGATGCTCTCGGTGTACACCGTAGGGTGATCGCGCAATTCGATATGGATGATGCGACGCTCGTTGGCTGGCATCGGCTCGAGGGTGAGCGTTTGACCACGTTCTTCGGCTTGTTGGGCCATCTTGCGGGCCAACTGGCGTAGCTGACGCTCTCGTCGGTCTCGGTAGCCTTCAATGTCGATGACGATGGCGACCGGCGTGTCAAGTTCCTTGGTCACGATCAGGCGTGTGATGTACTGCAGGGCTGCCAACGTCTCACCCTTGCGGCCGATGAGCGTGCTTAGGTCGTCGCCGTGGATGTCGACGTGGAGGGGGCGCGTCTGATCGGCCTCGGTGGGTTCCCCCCAGCGCGCCGTGACCTTGGCGTCGAACCCCATTCGGGTCAGCAGTTCGGAGACGGTATCGATGGCCACCTGAACCGATTGGCCGTCATCTTCGACAGGGGTGCTGGCGGGCGCCTCGGGCGAATGTACTCGGCCTTCGACGGGCCGCACGCTCAGACGGACCCTCGCCTGCCGCGCCCCCAGACCGAGGACGCCCTTGCCCCCTTCGTCGAGTACCTCCACCTCCAGATCGCTCTCGGGCAGGCCGAGTTCCGCCGCCCCCCGCGCTACGGCCTCGTCGACCGTTGGAGCGATCACCTCCAGACTCGTTCTCATACTACTCATGATGTCACCCTCGAACCGCGCTTTCCGGCCTGACAACAACACCGGCACGAAGCTCCGCTCACATCGCAGGCCATCGATTCAATCGGTTTCTTCTCAATACGCTCGCATCCGCTCTCACCACTTCTGCAACGACTACGTCGTCCGTCGGAAGGAGAGCACATTGCGCCAGTCGACCTTCCCCATGGCGGCGTATTGAGCTACGGCCAGGAGGTTAGACACGACGAAGTAGAGGGCCAGGCCTGCGGCATAGGTGTAGGCGAAGTATCCCAGCAGAATCGGCATGTAATATGTCATCATCTGCGTCATCTGGCTCCCCTGTGAGTCAGGCGTAGGCGGCGTGGTCAGCTTGGTCTGCAGGAATGTACTGATGACGACGAGGATGGTCAGGATCGGGATCGGGAAACTCGCGTTTTCCGGCTGGCCGAGGTTCATCCACAAGAACCTGCTGTTAAGCGGGATGGTCGTTGCGGATACGAACTCGTAGAGGTGTTTCCCCAGATCCAGAAGCTGGACGGGCGTGGCGGCCAGAGACTGGATGATCGCCTGATAGAGGCCGATGATGACCGGGAACTGGATCAAGAGCGGCAGGCACCCGCTCAGAGGATTGATGCCCATCTCCTTGTACAGCTTCAATTGCTGCTCTTGAAGTTTCTGTTTCTCGTTCTTGTACTTCTTCTGAAGTTCAACCCAACGCTTGGACTTCTGGAGATCCTGCATCTTTTGCGTGCTGCGCTGTTGTTGGAGCGTGAGAGGTAGGGTGATCAAACGGACGACTGCCGTGAAGACGATGATCGCCAGCCCGAAGTTGCTGCCCAACACTCCATAGATGCCCAGCAGGGCGTTGATCATTGGGTTGAGGATGAACGTATCCCACATTGTTCTTTTCCTTGATTACTGCGTCGGTTGAAAAGCCCAGCGGGTGGCCCCGGACTGAGGGTCGAGACTTGTGACCAGGCTTTCTCCACCCAACGAGGCTACCAGCAGCTTGTCACCGGTCAGAATCGGGTCTGACAGGAGTTTGCCACCCAACGGGATCTGCCACTCGGGATCTCCGGTTCCGGCACGTCGAGCGTACACCGTTCCCGCCTCGGTCGGAAGGTACAGCATGTCGCCCTCGACCGCCGGGCTGGCTGTGATAGCGCCGTCCAATTGGATCCGCCATACCTGACTGCCCTGGGACACATCGACGGCATAGACCACGCCGTTGACATCACCGAACAACGCCATTCCCAGGTGGATGGTCGGGATCCCCCAAACCCAGCCCTCGGTTGCAAAGGTCCAGATGACGTCCCCGGTGGCCGGGTCGAGCGCCTGAAGGCCTCTCCCCAATGTTCCGACGAGCAGGTGACCGTCGGCCAGCACAGGGCCGCCGGCGACGGCCGCCCCGAGATCCTGGCGCCAGATCTCGGCCCCGGTCTCGGCATCCAGCGCATAGATGTGGTGATCCAGAGAGGCGATGAACACACGCCCGCCAGCGGCCAAAGGCTCAGCCCAAAGGGCCTCGGCGGCTTGGAATGACCAGACCTGTACTCCGCTGGCCAGCCGTAGCGCATAAAGCACTCCTTCAGAACTCGGCACGAGCACGAGATCCCCAGCGACAGCGGCCGGGCCGACGATCCGGTTGGATGCGCCTTCAAAGGTCCAAGTCACGCTTCCGTCGGAAGAATCGAGCGAATAGATCTTCTTGTCGTAGCTGCCGACAATGACATGGCCGTCTCCGGTTGGAGTAGGTGCTGCAAAGAAAGCCGCGTTACGTTCGGCCTCGGCCGGGAAGCGCCAGCGCTCCGTGCCCGAGCTTGGATCGAGCGCGTGCACCGCCTGGTTGAACGCGACGTAAACCAACTGCCCGTCGGCCGACAGGCCGGGCCAACTGTTCGCCGCCGCCGCGCTCCCGGAACAACCAGCCAGGCCGAGCGCCAGGAGGGCCAATGTCAGCGCGACAAGGGGACTCGGCCCCACATGTGGGTTATGCCTCATTGAACTCCTAGGGCACCGGGTCGTACCCGCCACGGCTGAAGGGCTGGCAGCGCAGCACCCGCCAGATCGCCATTGCTCCGCCTTTGAGCAGTCCGTACCTGGCGATGGCTTCATATCCGTAATGCGAACACGTCGGGGTGAAGCGACATGTGTTTGCAGGCAGCGCCCGGGAAATCGTCAATTGGTAAACACGGATCAGACCCAAGACCGGCAGACGCGCCAGATTCTCCCAGGTCAGCGGGATCTCTCTCAAGGACGGCTCGCCAGGATGGACCTCAACCGGTGTGGTCAACAGAATCTACCAGACAGTTTGTTCGGGCCACCAAGCCCGAGACGGCTTCCTCGATGGCGGCCCACGAGGCGGTCAATATCGCGGCCCGGGCGACGAGTACGATGTCCCATCCAGGCCGCGCCCGTCCGAGGTATGGGCGAATTGCTTGGCGCAAGAGACGCTTGGCCCGGTTACGGCGAACGGCGCTCCCGACTCCTCGCCCGGCTGCAACCCCACAGCGGGACACGGCCAGACCGTTGGCGCACGTAATCAGAATAACCAGCGGGTGGGCATGGGCCTTTCCCGTACGCCGCACCCGCTGGAAGTCTGCCGAAGCTGTAAGCCGGTACCTTCGGTTCATTCACCTGGTTGGCTGGATGGGCGCGCGCCCGGGGACACAACCGTGTGCACACCCCGGCGCACTCATCGCCTCATGCCTTCCAGTTGGTCTTCTTCACATGCGCGTTGGAGCGAACTGCAAGGCGATGGCGACCCTTCAACCGCCTCCGCTTAAGCACACTACGCCCCGCCCGGGTTGCCATGCGCGCCCGGAAACCATGGACACGCACGCGGCGCCGGATCTTAGGCTGATAAGTTCTCTTAGGCATCGACTCTTCCTCAATGACTTGCCGGGCTCATCTGCCCCAGCCCGACCGGGCGATTATACCTTATGCAGGTATGATGGTCAACGTGTGACGGGGGGACGGCGAGTGCTTCCCCAGGGCTGCGGTCCCGTATCATCCTGCCAAGACAGTCAAGGTCTGCGCGCCTTCGACGGCATCCGATACCCTTTCCTACAGCCCGAGATCCGAAGCGCTAAGCGAGGTGATAAGCTGCCGCGCCGCCGGTACGTCGCGGCTGTGAGTCCGGGCTGAGAGTGAGCGAGCGCGGGCCGATCATCCGAGCCCCAGCGGTTTGCCTGCACCGCGCGCGTAGTCTATACTCACGTTCATGGCCCGCGTGATCGTCGTTGCCAACCAGAAGGGAGGCGTAGGCAAGACCACGACCGTCTCGAATCTGGGTGCGGCCCTGGCAGAACGCGGCAAACGGGTCCTACTGGTGGATATCGACCCGCAAGCAGCACTCACCGCCGGTACCGGTCTCGATCCCTATCGTCTCACCCCGACAACCTATACCCTCCTCGTGCACGATGACAGCCGTTTGCGAGAGGTCGTCAAGCCCATAGGGGAACGGCTGTGGTTGGCACCGGCGAGCGTGGATCTGTCGGCGGCCGAGTACGCCATGGCCAGTCTCCCGGATCGGACGCAGCGATTGCGGCAGAGCCTTCAGCAAGGCCTGGAGCAGGTCGACTACGTTCTGATCGATACCCCTCCCAGCCTGGGGCTGCTGACGGTAAACGGGCTGTTGGCGGCCGAAGAATTGATCATCCCTGTTGAATGTCGATATCTCGCCCTACGCGGGGTCAGGTCGATGCTGGAGACGATGTGGTTGGTGCACGACCGGATGCACCCTCAGCTCAGGCTCCTGGGTCTGTTGGGGACTCTATATAAGGAAGGCTCTCACCATTCGCAGGAAGTCCTCAACGAACTGCGCACCGTCTTCAAAAACCGGGTGTTCCAGACTGTCATTCCGGAGGACGAATCTCTCGCCAGAGCCCCTGCGGCCCGACAGTCGGTGCTGCTCTACCAATCCATCAGCGACGGTGCAGTCGCATACCGGAACCTGGCGTACGAAATCGAAGACCTCGCGGCACGCTGAGGGATAGGGGGATTCCACTCGCACCCCGACTCGGTCCAGTCACTCCATCTCGCTTTCCACCGCGCCACGGCAGACTGTGGACAGACCAACCAGCGAAGGGGGGTAAGGAGCGCGCCCCGGATGAGGTTACCGGGGCCGTCCGCCCCGGATGAGGTTACCGGGGCCGTCCGCCCCGGATGAGGTTACCGGGGCCGTCCGCCCCGGATGAGGTTATCGGGGCCGTCCGCCCCGGATGAGGTTATCGGGGCCGTCCGCCCCGGATGAGGTTACCGGGGTGAGCTTCTCAGGACGTCCGGGGAAGTGCGCTTCGATCGGCAGAGGTGTGTCAGAGGTGATCACAGGGGCAGGGGGAGATGGATCCGCTCAGCCTTTGGCGTTCCGCCGCAGCCCGGAACATGCACGCGCAGGACAAGACCGGTAAGTTGAAGATGAACAGGCGCATTCGAACCCCTTCGCCGCAATCCTCCACTCAAGACTCGAGCCGCTCGATCCGGGCGCCGAGCTGACGGAGCTTCTCGTCCACTCGCTCATAGCCGCGCTCGATCTGACCGATGTTCCGGATCTGGGATGATCCCTCGGCGCCGAGCGCCGCCAGGATGAGCGCCATCCCGGCCCGAATGTCGGGGCTGTCGAGATGCTCGCCCAAGAGCCGGCTAGGCCCCTGCACCAGACATCGGTGCGGATCGCACAACACGATCCGAGCTCCCATGCTCACGAGCTTGTCGATGAAGAACATGCGACTCGGATACATCCAGTCGTGGAACAGTACGGTGCCGCGGGCATGGGTGGCAAGCACGATGGCGATGCTCATGAGATCGGTGGGGAACGCGGGCCAGGGCATCACGTGGATCTCGGGAACCGCACCCCCCACGTCGGGAACGATCTCCAGTGCCTGCTCATCCGGTACGATGATGTCCCCGTCCTCGACCTGCCACGTCACGCCGAGCCGGCCAAACACGAGGTGGATCATGTCGAGGTGCTCGGGGGCCGCCCCGCGGATCCGGATCCGGCCGTGGGTCACAGCCGCGGCGCCGATGAAGCTCACCACCTCCAGGTAATCCGGCCCGATCGTGTATTCACCGCCGTGGAGGGAATCGACGCCATCGATCTCGAGGGTATTCGAGCCGATATTGTCGATGCGCGCACCTAGCGAGTTGAGGAACAGACACAGGTCCTGAACGTGAGGTTCGGATGTCGCATTTCGGATCACGCTCCGGCCGCGTGCTGTGACTGCAGCCATGATGGCATTCTCGGTTGCGGTCACGCTGGCTTCGTCCAAGAGGACGCTCGTCCCCTGCAGCCCTTTGGGCGCGCGCAAATGAAAGGCGCGATCGGCATAGTCCACACCCGCCCCGAGGGCCTTCAATGCAAGAAAGTGCGTGTCGACTCGTCGGCGGCCGATCACGTCGCCCCCCGGGGGCGGGAGGTCGATGCCCCCGGTCCGACCGAGCATCGGACCGGCCAGGAGGATCGAAGCCCGGATCTGCCGGCACAGGTCGGGGTCGACATCAGCCTGCCGAACCTGGCTCGCCTGCACGCGCCACACGCCATGGCTGAGCGGCTCGATCGTCACCCCCAGGCTTTCCAAAAGCTGGCGCATGATCTGCACGTCCCCGATCTCAGGCAGGTTGCGCAAGATCACAGGCTCTTCCGTCAGGAGACAGGCTGTGAGCAACGGGAGGGCGGCGTTCTTGTTTCCGGAGGGCGTAAACTCGCCGCTCAGCCGATGGCCGCCTTCGATGGCAAACGTCTTCATGTTTGACCTTCGTGAACGAGTTCTACGCCGGAACCGGCCTTGAGGCCGAGCACCTCCGCAGCGCTGCCCCGATTGACGGCGATTTCCAATAGCCCCTCGCTTCCGATGTACGCCAGTGGCGTATCAGGTGAGACGTCGCCGAAGGTCTCTCGGAGACTCAACGGCGATCCATCCTCCAGCAGCAGCCGGAGGTCCTTCCGCGGTACGCTTGCGCTCGGGCAGTGTGGAAGCCATGGCACGAAATCCAACGATTCACCCACCCGCTCGAATCTTCCCAGGCTGGTGATGAGATTCCCGAATCGATCTGCGTGCAGGATCTCACCCCGGATCCTCGACCCCTCGCCGATCGATAGACGGGGGAGGGCAAAGCGCGTGAGTTCACCGGCCTCCGGGCCAAGCTCGTCCAACGGAATCCCCCGGGCGAGGTGCGCCGCGGCGGGGGCGAAGATGTCGCGGCCGTGAAAAGTGTTGCTCACAGGCTCCAGTCGAAACGCGGGCGAGCTGAGCTCGACGGCCTTGTGGGCGGGGGAGCTCGAAAGGAGGTAGGTCAGCAGGCCATTGTCGGGCAACACGAACAGGCGCATCGACCATGCCACAGCTAGTGCGCGGCGGCGCGTGCCTACTCCCGGATCCACGACTACGACGAATATCGTCCCCTCGGGGAAGAAGGGAACCGCCTGCCATAGCTTGAAGGCCGCCTGACGGATGTCCCCGGGTGGAATCCCGTGAGTGAGATCGATCATCCGGGATTCCGGTGCAATGGAGGCGACGACGCCTTTCATCACCCCGACGTAGGTATCTTGAAGTCCAAAGTCCGTCAGAACCGCGATCAGAGAAGACGCCACGCTCGCACCTGCCAGACGGGATTCTAGCCGAGGCGGACTGGTCGGTCAAACTCTTGTTCTTTCAGACCGGGGTGAGGTGATCGGGAGAGATGCCCAGCCTGGTCCCTTTAATTGTTGTTCTGGCATCCACTATCGAGCATGTCCGATGAGAAAAGTCAGTAGGCTCATGCATACATAACAACGTCGGAGTCCAACGCGACATCCGTGGCGAGTAACGAGCACGTCGCTATGGTAGAATCAAACCTCGTGGATGCTCCAGTCTTAAGGCCTCCAGTAAAACCACTCGGAGTGATGGCCGCGTTCGTCACCGGTTTCGAGTGCATCGCCCAACAACCCATCCTGATCCTGCCGCCGCTCTTACTCGATCTCTTCTTGTGGTTGGGTCCGAGGCTCTCACTCGCCTCGATGTTCCGCCAGGCCGCGAGCGCGATCGCCGGCATGTCGGCCGCGGATCCCATTCTACGTGAGCAAGCAGCCCCGCTGACGGAGACCATGGAGCTCCTGGCGGACCGTTTTAATCTCTTCTCGGCTCTCAACAGCTTGCCGGTGGGTGTTCCCAGCCTGATGGCCGGGCGGCTCCCTCTGGAGAGCGCCCTGGGGAAGGTATCCCGCTTCGAACTCCGGGAGCCTTCCCTCGTGCTTGCCCTGTGGGTGGTTCTGACGATCGTCGGGCTGGGGCTTGGAGCTTTCTACCACCGTTGGCTCGCCCGGCGAGTGGCACCGGATGGCATGCTAGCGCCGGCGGGGAGAGCGTGGCTGGGGTTCATGCTTCTGGGGGCGGTCGTATACATCGGCGGGTTCCTTTGGACAACGGTCACGTTGTTCGTGGCCGCACTTGTCGGGGTCGTCATTCCACTCTTCAGCGCCGGGGTTGTGTTGATCGGCCTGAGCCTTCTGTTCTGGATCGCCACCTACTTGGCCTTCACGCCTCACGGGATCATCCGCTACCGCCTGGGCGTGATCCAGGCTATGCTTGAGAGCGCACTCGTCGTGCGCTGGAATACCCTGGGCGCGCTCGGCTTTATCGGCCTGGCCGTCGGCGTGTCCTGGCTGACCAATTTGATCTGGGACCTGCCTCAACCGGCATCCTGGTTCAGTATCCTTGGACTGCTTGGGCATGCTTTTATCAGCGCCACGGTTCTGATGGGAAGTTACGCCTTCTACCAGGCTCGGCGTGAATGGTTGACGGCGGTACGCAGTGCCCTGGCCATGCAATCGGCCGCGGCACAACCGAGCACCGAGAGGACCGACTGACTCCGACTGCCGAGGAGGAGAGGTAGTGACCAAGCGGGCGAGCAAGGTCAGCAGTTACGCAGCCAAAGACATCCAGGTTCTGGAAGGCCTGGAAGCGGTACGCCGCCGTCCCGGGATGTACGTGGGAGGGACCGATGCTAAGGCGCTCCATCACCTGGTCTATGAAGTCGTCGACAACTCGATAGACGAAGTCTTGGCGGGGGCGTGCACCAAGATCTACGTGACGATTCACCCCGACAGCAGCGTCACGGTCGAAGATGACGGGCGGGGTATCCCCGTCGACATCCACCCTGAGAAGAAGAAACCGGCCCTGGAGATCGTCATGACGGTCCTGCACGCCGGCGGCAAGTTCGGGGGAGGAGGCTACAAGGTCTCCGGCGGGTTGCACGGCGTAGGCGTGTCCGCAGTGAACGCTCTCTCTGAGTGGTGTGAGGTCGAGGTCAAGCGCGACGGGAAGATCCACTTTCAACGCTACGTCCGCGGCGCTCCGGTAGAGGCGGTCAAGGCCATTGGCAAGGTCGCTAAGGACGAGACCGGGAACAAGACGCGCTTCAAGTTCGACCGCGAGATTTTCAAGGGGGATGTCGACTACCGCTTTGAGACCCTGGTGCAGCGCTTCCGGGAAATGGCATTTGTCACGCGCGGAGTGACGATCGATCTATACGACGAGCGCGACCTGCGCCGTATGACGTTCTTTTTCGAGGGCGGGCTGACATCGTTCGTGCGCTATCTCAACCGGAATCGCGAGGTTCTGCATCCGGTAGTGCACGTCGATCGCGAAGTGGACAGCGTGGGGATCGAGGTGGCGCTGCAGTATACCGACGCCTATGCCGAGTCGGTCTATTCCTTCGCCAACACCATCAACACGGTCGACGGTGGAACCCATCTGACAGGGATGCGGGCGGCGATCACGCGCACGATCAACGATTACGCGCGCAAGAACGGCCTGCTGAAAGAATCCGATCCGAACTTCTCAGGAGACGACACGCGCGAGGGCTTGACCGGGATCGTCTCGATCAAACACCGCGACCCCCAGTTCGAGAGTCAGACCAAAGTCAAACTGATGAACGCTGAAGTCCAGACCCAGGTCCAGTCGGTTCTGGGAGAGGCATTCAGCGAATTCCTCGAGCAGAACCCGCGCGCCGGGAAGGCGATCGTCCAGAAATGCTTGACATCGGCCCGCGCCCGGGATGCCGCGCGCAAGGCGCGTGATTTGGTCATCCGCAAGAGCGCCCTGGAAAGCCTCACCCTTCCAGGGAAGCTGGCTGATTGTTCCGAACGGGATCCGAACAAGTGTGAGTTGTACATCGTCGAGGGCGACTCGGCCGGCGGCTCGGCCAAGCAGGGCCGCGACCGGCACTTCCAGGCGATCCTGCCCTTGCGGGGCAAGATCCTCAACACCGAGCGGGCCCGCCTCGACAAGATCCTTGGCAACAACGAGGTCAAGGCGCTGATCTCGGCGCTCGGCACAGGCATCGGAGAGAGCTTCGACCTTTCCGGCCTGCGGTACGGCCGGGTGATCATTATGACCGACGCCGACGTCGACGGCAGTCACATCCGGACGCTGCTCTTGACGTTCTTCTTTCGCTATATGCCGGATCTGATCGACGAAGGCCACATGTTCATTGCCCAGCCGCCGCTGTACCGCGTCGGGCACAAGAACAAGGTCATGTATGCCTACAGCGAAGCCGACCGTGAGCGGGTCTTGAAAGAGATCTCCGGCGGCAGCGACGGCGCCAGCCTGCAGCGCTACAAGGGCCTGGGTGAGATGAACCCTTCGCAGCTTTGGGAAACGACCATGGATCCCGCCAAACGCACGCTGCTTCAAGTCACGATTGAAGACGCGGCGGAAGCCGATCGGACCTTCGACATGCTCATGGGATCGGCCGTCCCTCCGCGCCGACGCTTCATCCAGACCCACGCACGTGAGGTGAGGAACCTGGACGTCTAAGACGAGCATGCTCGGATCACACCCGACCGCCTGTGCCTCGAAAACGGGCCTCGCCGGTCATGATCGACACCCGCCACCCCAGGCTCTAGGCCCGCCGCCGGATCCCGGCACGTGATATTCGTGATCGCCAAGCCAGGATGAAGGCAACTCGGGGTACGACCCTGGTCCCGCTAGACTTAACAGAGTTGTTGAAGAGACGGAGGAAAGCATGCCTGTGCGACTTGGCCCAACGGAGCTGATCATCATTCTGTTGATCGTGGTCCTGTTGTTCGGCGTGGGAAGGGTCGGCAAGATCGCCGGAGAGCTCGGCCGAGGGATCCGCTCCTTCCGCGAAGGCCTCAAGGGTGATGAAGAAAAACCCGAAGAGAAGGCGGAGAAGAAGTCGGAGTGATTCCTGAGATGGAATCCTTGCCGTGAGACACCTACCTGGGGAACCACCCGGGCCCGCCCAGCCTCCAGCCAAACCAACCCTCCGATCGGAGGCCGGAATGCCCGACCTGAGTTCCCTTTACCGCCAGGTCTCCCAGATGCATGCGCACTTGTGCCCGCGGCAGGTGCTCGGGGTCCGCATGGGGGCGCGGGCCGGGCTGGAGCTTGGGCTTACCCTTCCTCAAGCGGGCAAGCGGCTGATCGTCCTGGTCGAGACGGCTGGATGTGCGGTGGATGGCATTGGGGTCGCCACCGGATGTTGGGTCGGCCGAAGAACGATGTTCATTTTCGATTATGGCAAGGTGGCGGCGACATTCGTCGATAGCGGGACCGGACAATCGATCCGCATCATGCCGCACCCCGAAGCGCGCTCGAACGCTATCCGCCACGTGCCGAATGCCCAAGACCAATGGCATTCCCAGCTTCTGGCCTATCAGACGATGCCGGATGACGAGCTTCTGGCGGTCAGGCCGGTGCAGCTCAATTTCGACCTCGCCGCGCTGATCAGCGAACCCGGACTGCGTTGTGTTTGCCGCTCGTGCGGGGAAGAAATCAGCAATGGAAGGGAGGTTGCGCGGGAAGGCAGCGATCTGTGCCGAGCGTGCGCCGGCGATTCATACTACCTCCCCGACGAGACGACGGGGCTGGTCGTGCAGCCCAGCCAACTCTTCCCCCGCCCAACGTTCGTCATCGATCGGCGACCCTAGCCAGGCTCCTCGGCCTCGAATACGCAAGCTCCTGTCGACATTCCTTTCCTGCTGCCACGAAACTCTTACTAGGCAAGGATTCTGGGCGGCTCAGGCGAGAATCGCCCATTTCCGGACAGGACGCCCGGACCATACGCCGTACCGACAGGACGACGTAGAATCCTCTCGGGATATGGGCCTGCAGAGTCCGTCTGGTGAGTTTCGGTCGACTGATCGAACCGAGCAAAGGCCGGCGTGGTGTCCGACGGCCAGGCAGAGACATGACTGACAGGGACGACGTCGGTAGCTTGGACGCAGAATTCAAGTGTGGGAATCGGCCTGCGCGGGGCTCAAGGTGGCTTAAGCTAGCCGCTTTTGCTACAATGACTCGGGTTCGGCGCGCGCAATCTCTCATGATCTGAGCATCTATGCCTCTCCAGTCCGGTGCAGTCCTCCGCCATCGGTATCGTATCAAGGACGTCCTGGGCCAGGGCGGCATGGGCGCCGTCTACCGAGGATACGATATCAACCTGGGAGTGGCGATTGCCGTTAAAGAGAACCTGTTTACGACCGAGGAGTACGCCCGACAGTTTCGCCGTGAGGCGACGATCCTGGCCAGCCTGCGACATCCCAATCTACCTCGCGTCACCGACCACTTCGTGATTGAAGGTGAGGGGCAGTATCTGGTCATGGACTACATCAGCGGGGAGGATCTACGCCAGCGCCTCGAACGCGGCGGCCCGGTGACGGAAGCCGAGTCGATGGCATGGTTCCTCGAGATCTGCGAGGCCCTCGCCTATCTCCATTCCCGAACGCCTCCGATCCTCCATCGAGACATCAAGCCGGGGAACATCAAAATCACCCCCGACAGCCGGGCAATCCTGGTCGATTTTGGATTGGCCAAGGTTGTCGATGACCGGGGGAACACAACCACGGGGGCCAAGGCCATGACCCCCGGGTTCTCCCCGCCCGAGCAGTACGGGACCGGGCGCACGGATGCCAGGACCGATGTCTATGCCCTGGGGGCGACGATCTACGCCGCTTTGGCGGCGGCCATCCCCGAGGACGCCCTTGAGCGGGCGATGGGTCGTGAAGAGCTGACTCCGCTGCGGAAGCGGAACCCCCGCGTCTCCAGCTCGGTGGCCCGAGCCGTGGAGAAGGCCCTGGCGGTTGTGCCCGACGAGCGCTACCAGTCGATGAACGAGTTCGGCGCCGCATTGAGCTCCGCCTCTGGGGCCAGCCGACCGACCGTGGTTCGGGGCTACACGCCGATGGAGGCGACACGCGTCTCTCCCCGCCGGGCGACGACGCCTTTGGAACCCGGATCACGGATTCCGGAGGTCCCCCGTCGCCGACGGCTGAGGATGGGCCTCTTCGCCGGAGGGCTTGTCGTGGTCGCGGCCGGGCTTGCCTTGGGCGGCCCGAGGTTGGCCGAGAGTTGGGCTTCAGTCGTCGGTCCCGGAGAAAGCCGGCCGACGTCGACCGTTCCACTCGTCCTGACCGAGACGCCGAATCCAACCGAGTCGGCCACCCCGGGCGGGATTGTGTTCTTCCCGACCGACGTCCCGACGGCTGTAGAGGGAGGCGCCACCCTTCCTCCAATACTGCCCGGGACGGGCACGCCGGGAAGCCCGACGGTCGCTCCAACACCGATCGGAGGAGGTGTGGCCCAGGTTGCATTCGCTTCCGATCGACTGGAAGGGATCCCGCAGATCTTCCTGATCAACATCGACGGCACCGATCTCGTCCAGGTGACGAATGTGGACGACGGCGCTTGTCAGCCCGATTGGTCCCCTGATGGAATGTCTTTGATCTTCACCTCACCTTGTCATGCAAACCGGGATGAATACCCCGGTTCAAGCTTGTGGGTGATGCAGGTCGACGGCTCCAGCCTCACTCCGCTCCCGACGGCGCCTGGTGGGGATTTCGATCCGGTTTGGTCCCCCGATGGCAAAGGAGTCGCTTTCACCTCGCTGCGCGACGGTCCTGCTCAGATCTACATCATGAACCTAGATGGCTCGGGGCTGAAGAATCTCACCGACGATCTCGCTCATGACCGCCAGCCGGTCTGGTCTCCGACTGGTACGCAGCTGCTTTTCGTCTCACGACGGCTGTCCGTTTTCGAGCTGTGGGCGATACCTAGCACCGGAGGGGAAGAGCAGCGTTTCTCCCGGAGCGTGGCCCGCGATAACACCAACCCCGATTGGTCGAAAGATGGCCAGTTGATCATCTACGAACAGCAGATCGGCGGCATCCCCCGAATCGTCGCCAGTCGGTTCGAAGACCGGGGTACGACCGAGTTTCAGATTTGTGCCCAGGGGCACCTGGCGGCGCAACCGATGGCCGAGCCTCGCCTTTCTCCAGACGGTCGTTGGTTGGCATACGAGACTTGGCCGACTGGAATCCGACATGACGTCGCCATCATGACCTCGAGCTGCACGAACTATCGGGAGCTGACCTCCGATCCTTTCGGGGATTTCGATCCCGTCTGGCGCCCCCGCTAGGCGCAGATCGATCGGCCTGGCCTGTCTCACACTCCCGCGCCACAACTCAAGCACCTGCGTCGTGTAGGCGGGCGAGACTTGCCCGCGACCGCGTTGGGCCGGCCAAGCCATCAACGGGCCACCTCATCCGCATTCGCGGGACACGTCGCCTCGGGCCAATCGGGTTCTAGGCATTCTGCTTTCCACACCCGCCGCGAGCGACAATTCGGGATTCCAGACGAGAGCGATAGGAGGCAAGAGGCTGAAGGCAGGCCGCCATGCCAAAGTGTAGGACCGGCCGCTTGACGAGATCCGACGGCTCACACACGCCGTCGGAGGCCCGATCCGGCGGTTGTTCCGCAGGGTGATCGACCAGCGCGGTAGGGCCTCACCGATCAGGACGGGTGTCAGCTCCCTGGCGGAACTACGTCCTTGTTTACAGGCTTCGTCCCGGGGGATAATCCGAATCGGCCCGTGATCCGCCGCCCAGCGAAGCGGCCGGATTAGTGAGGCGCGTCCATCCGACTGGTGCATGGGAGAAGACCATGACAGCAAAGATCATCGATGGGAAGGAAATCGCTGCCGAGATCCGAAAGGAGATCACTGCCGGGGTCGAAGCTCTTCTGGCCGACGGAGGTCCTCACCCAGGACTGGCCACGGTCCTCGTCGGCGACAACCCCGCCTCTCACACGTACGTCCGGGCGAAGCGTAAGGCGTGCGCCGAGGTCGGGATCGAGTCTTTCGGACACGAACTACCGGCGGATGCCTCCCAGGCGGAAGTGGAGAAGCTCGTCAGCGAATTGAATGCCGATTCGGCCGTGCACGGCATTCTGGTCCAACTCCCTCTCCCGGCAGGGTTGGACGAAGAGGCGATCCTGAAGGCGATCAGCATCGAGAAGGACGTCGATGGGTTTCATCCGCTGAATATCGGACGGTTGGCTCAGAAGGGTCGCGAGCCTTTGTTTGTCCCATGTACCCCGGCAGGCTGTCTTGTCTTGCTCCGGAAGGCGGGCGCCAAACTGGAGGGGGCCAACGCCGTCGTCGTCGGCCGTTCGAACATCGTCGGAATGCCGGCGGCGCTCTTGCTGGTGAAAGAGAACGCAACCGTGACGATCTGCCACTCGAAGACCACCGATCTCCCGGGTGTCTGCCGCCGGGCGGATATCTTGATCGCGGCCATCGGGCGGGCGCGCATGATCCGCGGAGATTGGATCAAACCGGGTGCGTACGTCATCGATGTCGGGACGAATAGAATCGATGACCCGACCACCAAGAGCGGTTACCGCCAGGTTGGAGACGTCGACTTCGACGAGGCGATGGAAGTGGCCGGAGCGATTACGCCGTCCCCGGGAGGGGTCGGCCCGATGACCATCACCCTCTTGCTCCAGAACACGCTTCGATCCGCCTCGCGCATGCGGCCATAGGCCACGCGCAACCTCAAAACGAGCACGCTCCAGTTCCCCCCGGCGCGGGCCTGAGCCGGGGGGAGCCAACAACCATTGACCATCACCGGCATGTTGTCTGACAATTGACGCATCCCCGCGGGGATGTTAGACTTCTTCGCACCTCCACCGGAGGTAGCATGTCGACCCTTCTGGTTCACCATGCCGAGCGGCTCGTCACCATGGATCCCGGCCGCAGAGAGATCCGCGATGGCGGTCTGTTCGCCCGGGATGGGTGGATCGAGCAGGTCGGCCCTTCGAGTGCGCTTCCCGAAAGCGCCGACGAAGTCCTCGATCTGACCAACCACCTGGTCCTTCCCGGCCTGATCAACACCCACCACCATCTCTATCAAACCCTGACACGCGTCCTTCCTCAGGCTCAAGATGCCGACCTATTCAGTTGGCTGAAGTCCCTGTACCCGATCTGGGCTGGGCTGCGGGCTGAGGATATCCGGGTATCTACCCAACTCGGCCTGGCCGAGCTGGCACTCTCCGGCTGCACAACTGCATCGGATCATCTCTATTTGTTTCCCAACGACTGCCGATTGGACGACGAGATCGAGGCCGCCGGCGAAGTCGGGCTTCGGCTGCATGCCTCCCGCGGGTCGATGAGCCTGGGTGAGAGCCAGGGAGGGCTTCCGCCCGACAGTGTGGTTGAAACCGAAGAAGAGATCCTGCGGGACTGCAGGCGGGTGATCGAGACCTACCACGATCCTGCGCCCGGCGCCAAGGTCCAAGTTGTGATCGCGCCATGCTCACCTTTCTCGGTCACTCCTGATTTGATGCGCCAGGCGGCAGGCTTGGCCCGATCGTATGCTGTCCGCCTGCATACGCATCTAGCCGAGACCATCGACGAAGAGCGGTTCTGTCTCGAGAAGTTCGGCAAGCGGCCGCTGGCCTATGCCGAGGCGCTGGATTGGAGCGGGGCAGATGTGTGGTTTGCCCATGCCGTCCACATCGACCCTATCGAGGTCCGGCGGATGGCAAATGCCGGAATCGGTGTGGCGCACTGCCCGTCTTCGAACATGCGCCTGGCCTCAGGCATCGCTCCTGTCCGCCGCTACCTGGAGGCCGGGGTGAAAGTCGGTCTTGGTGTGGATGGCTCGGCCAGCAATGACAGCTCACACATGCTGGCGGAAGTGCGGCAAGCGATGCTGCTCGCCCGGGTGGCTGCCGCCGGGCTGGCGGAGTCCGACGGCTCGGGGGTCTTGATGCGAGCCCGCGAAGCCCTGGAGCTCGCCACGCTTGGCGGTGCGGCTGTCCTGGGTCGACCGGATTTAGGCGCGCTCGAGGTCGGGAAGTGCGCCGATTTCTTCGCCGTCGATCTTGATCGGATAGGCTACGCTGGCGCCCGCCACGATCCGGTGGCGGCAGCCGTGTTCTGCAACCCCGGGACGGTGGACTTCTCCTACGTCCACGGTGAAGCCGTGGTGAAGGAGGGTCGGCTGGCGCGTCTCGACCAGGACCTCCTGATAGAGGCCCACAACCGGGCGGCAACGCGTCTGGTGACCGGGGCACTGGCTCAGTAGGGCATGCTGGGAAACGAGGGAGGTCAGGTGATCATGGGTGGGGGAAGCATCCAAGAATTGAGGCGCCGTCTGATAGACGTGGCGATGGGGCGCAAACCGGCCGAGCTTCTGATCAAAGACGGCCGCTGGGTATGCGTTCAGTCGGGTGAGATCATCGAACACACCGACATCGCCGTCGCGGCCGGCCACATTGCCTATGTTGGGGCGGAGGCGAGTTACACCCTCGGGCAGGCCACGAAGGTCATCGATGCCGGAGGCCGCTATCTGGTACCCGGATTGCTGGATGGCCACATGCATGTCGAGTCGGGCATGGTCACGGTGACGGAATTCGTGCGTGCCGTCGTGCCGCACGGCACGACAGGGATGTTCATTGACCCCCACGAGATGGCCAATGTTTTCGGCCTCATGGGTGTGCGTCTGATGCATGACGAGGCCTTGCTCCAGCCGATTCACATCTGGCTTGAAGTACCGTCATGCGTGCCCTCCAGTCCGGGCATGGAGACACCCGGCGCAGTCCTCGGTCCGGCGGAGGTGGCCGAGGCGTTGACCTGGCCCGGTGTGATCGGGTTGGGGGAGATGATGAACTTCTACGGAGTCATTCAGGGTGAGGCCGATGTCCTGGCCGAGATGGCGGCGACGGAAAAGGCAGGCAAGGTCATCGGTGGCCACTACCCTTCGCCCGATCTTGACAAACCGTTTCACGCCTACGCCGCCGGCGGACCGGCCGACGATCACGAGGGCACGCGGAGGGTGGATGCCGTGGCCCGGGTTCGGCAGGGGATGAAGGCCATGCTGCGCCTGGGCTCGGCCTGGCACGACGTCGCGGCACAGAGCCGGGCGATCACCGAGCTCGGACTTGACCCGCGACACTTCATCCTGGTCACGGACGACAGCCACTCGGGCACCCTGGTTCACGATGGCCACATGGATCGCGTCGTGCGTCACGCGATCGAGCAGGGAGTGCCTCCAATAACCGCCATCCAGATGGCAACCCTGAACGCGGCCGAGCACTTTGGTGTTGCCGCCGAGGTTGGGCAGATCGCCCCGGGAAGATCGGCTGACATCTTGATCGTGAGCGATCTGGACGAGTTCCGCGCCGAGCAAGTGATCGTGCGGGGAGTGCTCGCCGCGGATGCCGGTCGGCTCAAGATCGAACTCCCCAAGTTCGAGTACCCCAGGGAAGTGATGCGCTCTGTCCATCTCAGACGGCAACTCGAAGCCTCCGATTTTTCGATCCCGGTCTCCCACGACGGTGTAGTCCGGGCGAATGTCATCGGGGTAATCGAGAATCAGGCCCCGACCCGACACCTCCGCCTCGACCTCACGCCGGTTGATGGGCAATTAGCAGTCGATATCGACCAGGACCTGGCCAAAGTTGCGCTGATCGAAAGGCATCGAGGGGATGGAACGATCCAGTTGGGTCTGGTGCAGGGATTTGGTTTAGACGCGCCATGCGCCATCGGATCGACGATTGCCCACGACTCGCATCACATGCTCGTCGTGGGGACCGACGAAGCCTGCATGGCCCAAGCCGCCAACGAATTAGCCAGGGTCGGCGGCGGGCAGGTCGTCGTCCGCCAGGGTGTGGTCGAGGCTTTGCTCGAGCTCCCCATCGCCGGGCTGATGTCGGATGAGAGGGCAAACATCGTCGCCGACAAAGCCGAGAAGATCCTGGCCGGGTTCAGGCGCTGCGGTTGCGAGTTGAACAACGCCAACATGCAGCTCAGTCTGCTGGCCCTGGTGGTGATCCCCCAGTTGCGGATTTCGGACAAGGGCCTGGTCGATGTGAGCCGGCATGCGATCGTCCCGCTTGCAGAGGCAGTTGGGTAAGCGAGGCTGCCGCGGGTCGAATCGCTGAATCGAGAGGCGACTGGATCACCCTCCCCGCAGTCAGGTTCTACCGGGCGGGCCTGGAGTAATCGAAGTATGAGCCAACGCAGCCAGGCGCGGTCTGAGAAAGGCAGTCCACTTTACCAGCGGACGGCAGAGGCGCTGGCCAGCATTCTGGCGAGCGCGCCTCCGGGCAGCTACCTTCCTTCGGAGCCGTCGCTTTCGCGCGAGCTGGGCGTCTCGCGGGCGACGTTGCGGGAGGCGATGCGTGCGTTCGAAGAGCGAGGCATGATTGTCCGACGCCAGGGCGTCGGGACTCTCGTCGCCCGACAGCTCCCGATCATCGACGCCGGCCTTGAGGTGCTGGAGAGCATCGAAACACTCGGCTCACGAATCGGACTGAAGGTCGAGATGGGCGACCTGACCGTAGACCGGCGGCCGGCGCGCGCCGAGGAGGCAGAGGTGTTTGGAATCCCGGCCGAGACGTCAGTCCTGGAGGTCTCGCGGGTGATCGAAGCCGGCGGCCGGGCCGTCGCCTTTCTGGTGGACATCTTGCCCGAGGGGGTTGTGCCGGACCAGGCCCTTGAGCAGGGATTCCGTGGCTCGGTCCTCGATCTGCTGTTGAAACACGGCGAGCCGGCGCTGGGGCTTTCGCGGAGTGAGATCACTGCCGTCCCGGCCGCGCCCGATATTGCCCGTAAATTGAGGGTCCAGCGTGGGGATGTCTTGCTGCGGTTCGAGGCCTTCCTTTACGCAAAGGACGGAGGTGTGATCGATCACTCGCACAGCTATTTTCTGCCAGGCACGTTCCGGTTCCACGTCGTACGTCGAGTGGGCCCTCGCGGCTGACCCTTGGTGGACACGGGCCATCGATCCTCTGGCCGTCGGCGGCCAGGCAGCGACACCGCACTAATCGAAGAAGGAGAGGAAGACAGATGAGGAGTTTTTCGGGGCGCGACATCCTTTCACTCAAAGGATTCGAACGTGAAGAGTACTTCCGGGTTTTTCAGGTGGCGGAGGCGCTGGCGCCGATCGCCCGGGATCGGCGCAACACGGATCTCCTGGCGAGCAAGACTCTCGTCACCGCCTTTTACCAGCCGTCGACCCGTACCCGGCTGGCGACCGAAGCGGCGATGCACCGACTCGGCGGGCACGTCACTGGTTTCTCGGATGCCAAGATGACCCGGGCCGGGGACTTCTATCAAGAGTCGATCAAGGACACGGTTCACATGCTCGAGTTCTACGGCGACGTCATCGCCATGCGTCACTTCCAACAGGGCGCACCGGCCGAGGCGGCGCGCTGGTCGAGCGTACCGGTGATCAACTGCGGCGACGGGTGGGGCGAGCATCCCACCCAGGTCTTGACCGATATGTACACCATCCTCAAGGAGAAGGGACGTCTCGACGGACTGACGTTTCTGTTGATCGGCGACATGCGAATGCGGACGATGCATTCCATCAGCTATGCCATGTCGCAGTTCGATATCCAAGCCGCCTATGTTTCACCGCCCGACATGTCCCTGACCGATGAGTTCAAGAAGGAACTGGACGGCTTGAACCTGCGTTACCGCGAGGTGGAGCATGTCGAGCAGGCGATCGCCGAGGCGGACGTCCTGTACATGGAGCCGGTCGTTCAACCGGACTACACCAAATCGCGCGACGAGCGCTCGGGGGACGTCGGGATGACGCCGGCGAACTATCAGGTGACCAGGGCGCTCATGCGCAAAGCCAAGCCCGATTCGATCATCCTGCACTCGCTCCCCCGCATGGATGAGCTGCTGGAAGAGGTCGACTATACCCGCCACGCGCGCTACTGGGGGGAGGCTTTCAACGGCGTCGTGTTGCGGATGGCGCTCCTGGCGCTCGTGTTGGGGAAGATGGAATAGTAGCAATAAGCAATAAGCAATAAGCCATAAGAGCATTGAGGGGATGGTATTCCTCGGCGCGCAGGATGCAAGAATCGCCTTCGCCCAACGAAGCTGCCGGTTGAGGCACTGAGAAGAGGATGACTTTAGGAGTTGTCCAGGCTGATAGCTGACTGCTAATTGCTAACTGCTAATTGCTAACTGCTAATTGCTTTACTTGGAGGCGCTATGCAAACGGAGTTGCGAGGACGTGATCTCATCGGCGATCTGGATTTCAGCCGGGAAGAGGTCGAGACCGTTCTTGAGGTTGCGCTCGATCTGAAGCGCAAGCGTGCCCTGGGAGAAGCCCATCCCTATCTGCGGGACAAGGTGCTGGCGATGCTGTTCTTCTTCAGCAGCACCCGCACGCGCGGCTCGTTTGAGGCCGGGATGGCTCAACTGGGAGGGCACGCGGCTTTCATCGAGTCCAAGACGACCCAGATCGCCCATGGGGACACGCCTAAGGAGATCGGCGAGATCTTCGGACGCTATTTCGACGGGATCGCCATCCGCCATGTGGATTGGGGGATCGGGAATCAGTACCTCAACGATGTCGCCCGCAACAGCCGGGTGCCCATTTTTAACATGCAGTGCGAGATCTATCACCCGTTTCAGATCCTGGCCGACTTGTTGACGATCGTTGAGAAGAAGGGTCGAGACCTCCGGCGAAAGAAGATGGTCGTCTCCTGGGCTTATGCCGCCTCGTATCAGAAGCCGATCTCGGTGCCGCAGTCGCTTATCCTGCAAATGCCGCGATTCGGGCTGGATGTGGTGCTGGCCCATCCGCCGGAGTTCAAGCTCATGCCCGAGATCATGGACGAGGCCCGCCGGCAGGCGCGCAAGTACGGGGTGGGGTTTGAGGTCGTCGACGACATGCAGGCCGGCTTCAAAGACGCTGACGTCGTGTATGCCAAGTCGTGGGGAGCCCTGCTGACAACAACCGATCAGGAAGAGGGCGCTCGGATCATCAAGAAATACGAATCATGGATCACGGACGAGCGCAAGATGGCCCTGGCCAAGCCCGACGCGATTTACATGCACCCTCTCCCCGCCGATCGTCAGATCGAAGTCTCGAATGCCGTGATCGATGGCCCACAGAGTGTCGTCTACGACGAGGCCGAGAACCGGATGCATGTTCAGAAGGCCGTCATGGCCCTGACCATGCACTAAGCGGGAGATTGGGAAAAATGAGCCATGCCAATGGTGGCAAGATCGCAGTCGTGGCCGTAGGCGGCAACTCGTTGATCAGGGACAAGACCCATCAAACCGTCCCGGATCAGTATGCCGCCTCCGTGGAATCGATGGCACGCATCACCGACATGATCGAGGCGGGCTGGGATGTCGTGATCACCCACGGCAACGGGCCCCAGGTCGGCTTCATACTGCGCCGCACCGAGCTGGCGATCCACGAGCTGCATCCGGTTCCCCTGGATTACTGCGGCGCCGACACGCAAGGGGCGATCGGCTACATGTTTCAACGCGCCCTGTACAACGAATTCCACAAGCGCGGCCTGGCCAAGCAAGCCGCCACGGTCATCACCCAGGCGTTGGTCGACCGGAACGATCCGGCCTTCAAGAACCCAAGCAAGCCGATTGGCTCCTTCATGGATCAGGCGACCGCCTCGCAACACAGCCAATCCGAGGGCTGGGCCGTGGTCGAGGACGCCGGACGCGGCTGGCGACGGGTGGTCCCTTCACCTCTCCCGATACGGATCGTCGAACGCGACGCCATCGAATCGTTGATCCGGGCCGGCTATGTCGTCATATCGAACGGCGGGGGAGGCATCCCGGTGATCGAGGATGATCAGGGCAACCTAGTCGGGGTCGAAGCTGTCATCGACAAAGACTTCGGGGGGGCATTGATGGCCACGAGCATCAACGCCGAGCTGTTCCTGATTACCACCGCGGTGGAAAAGGTGGCCCTGCACTACAATAGGCCGGATCAACGCTGGCTCGACCGGATGACCCTGGGCGAGGCCCGGCAGTACCTGGACGAAGGTCACTTCGCCAAGGGCAGCATGGAGCCCAAAATCCGGGCGATCATCGGATACCTCGAGCGGGGAGGCCAACAGGCCCTGATCACCGATCCCGAGAACATCGGCCGGGCATTGGCCGGCGAGACCGGAACCTGGATCGTCCCCTGATTGCCATCGTCCGAATCGGAAAGGAGGTGGATCTCCCCTGAAGCGACGATACGGCTGAGCCGAAGATACACTATCTAATTGGCTACCTGGAGGAGTTAGAAATGCCCGAAAACAAGATGTGGCGCGTGTTGGCTGTGGCGGCCGTCGTCGTAGTGCTGGCCGCAGCCTGCGCACCGGCGGCGACGCCGACGGAAGCGCCGCCGACCCAAGCCCCGGCGCCCACGCAGCCTCCGGCTGCGCCGACGGAAGCCGTGGTCGAGCCGGCCCCCACGGAAGGACCGACGCCGTTCACCTTCGGCATGCTGCTCGTCGGCCCTTACAACGATCACGGCTGGAGCCAGGCGCACTATGACGCCGGGTTGTACGTCGAAGACAACCTGCCTGGTGCGACGATGCTCTACGTCGACAAAGTCAACCCGGCCGATCACCCCGGCACCACGCCGGCTCAGCTGGCGGAAGACCTGGTCTCCAAGGGCGCCACGCTGGTGATCTTCAACTCCGATGACATGAAGGACAGCTCGACCGAGTTTGCGCAGGCCCATCCCGAAGTCCAAGTGATCATGGCTTCCGGCGATCAGGTCTGGAAAGATGGCAACGCCTACGTCGAGATAGCTAACATGGTCAACATCATGGGCCGGATGGAATACGGCAAGATGATCGCCGGTTGCGCCGCGGCCCTGACCAGCCAAACCGGGAAGATCGGCTATCTCGGACCGCTGATCAACGATGAGACTCGTCGCCTGGCTTCGTCCGCCTACTTGGGAGCGAAGTACTGCTGGGAGAATTACCTGGAGAAGGACCCAGCCGATCTGTCGTTCAAGGTCACCTGGATCGGGTTCTGGTTCAATATCCCGGGCGTGACCTCGGATCCGACGCAGGTTGCCGACGAGTTCTACAATGGCGGTTATGACGTCGTGATCTCCGGGATCGACACGACGGAAGGCCTGACCGAAGCGGGCCGGTTTGCCACGGAAGGCAAGCAGGTGTGGGCGATCCCTTACGACTTCAAGGGCGCCTGCGGCGAAGCGACCGATGTCTGCCTGGGGGTCCCCTACTTCAACTGGGGGCCGGCGTATCTGGAGCAGATCAAAGCCGCCGAGGCCGGCACCTTCAGCTCGGTGTTCCAGTGGAACCCGCCGGACTGGGCGGACATCAACAGCGCGGACACGTCAGCCGTCGGCTTCGAGAAGGGCGCTGCCCTGAGCGCCGAGGCTGCGGCCAAGGTCGACGAGTTCATCGCCGCCCTGGGTGGAGGTCTGAACCTGTGGACCGGCCCCGTCATTTTGCAGGACGGGACGGCTTACCTCGCCGACGGTGAGGTAGGGACGGATCAGCAGGTCTGGTACTTGCCTCAGCTCTTGGAAGGCATGGAAGGCCAGAGCGTTCCACAGTAGTTTCTCTTTGATCAACCGGGGGAAGGCGCGCCGCCTTCCCCCGGTTCTGGATCCCCGATGGACGTCGAACTCAAAAACATCCAGAAGTGGTTCGGCCCGGTCCACGCCAATGACGGTATCAGCCTCAAGGTTGAGGCCGGGACGATCCAGGGCATCCTTGGCGAGAACGGTGCCGGCAAGAGCACGTTGATGAAGGTCCTTTCCGGTTTCATCGACGCGGACTCCGGCGAGATCGTGCTGGGCGGCAAGTCGGCCCGGATCGGATCGCCGGCAGATGCGATCCGTCACGGCGTGGGGATGCTCCACCAGGATCCGCTTGATTTCCCACCGATGCAGGTGATCGATGACTTTCTGATCGGAGCGGACGGCTCGATCTTGCCCGGGCGTAGCTCGGCACGTAGGGAATTCATCGAGCTGGCGGAGCGTTTCGGATTCTCCATCGACCCCAACAACTATGTGAGTTCCTTAACTGTTGGTGAGAGGCAACAGCTTGAAATCCTGCGTCTGTTATGGCTCGGGGTGAATGTCCTGATTCTGGATGAACCGACGACCGGGATCAGCGCACCGCAACGCGTGAAGTTATTCGGAACACTGCATCTCCTTGCCGAACAAGGCAAGGCGATCCTCTTCGTGTCCCACAAGTTGGAGGAGGTCGAGGGGCTGTGCAGTCGGGTGGCGGTGCTCCGGCGTGGCAAGCTCGTCGGCGAAGCAAAAGCGCCTTACCGCACTTCTGAGTTAGTCGAGATGATGTTCGGGAAAGAGGTCAGTCTGGCCGATCGAGCCCCGGCGGGGGAGGGCGAACCCGTCATCGAGCTGAGGGGTCTGGCCGTCGAAGACTTCAAGCTCTCTGTGCGCGGGGTCGATTTTCAGTTGAAGGCCGGCGAGACCCTTGGGTTGGCCGGGATGGAAGGCAGCGGCCAACGACTGCTGCTGCAAGCCTGCGCCGGCCTGATACGGCCCGTGGCCGGACAGGTGATCGTCGGCGCCCACGACCTGACCGGGAGGCATTACCATAACTTCATGCAGCGTGGCGTCAGCTACATGCCGGCCTCCAGGTTAGAGGAAGGCTTGATCTCCGGTTTGACCCTGGCTGAGCATTTCATACTCGGCCAAAACATACGCAGGACATTCGTCGACTGGCGGGCTGGGTTGGATCTGGCGAAGCAGCGGATCGCCGAGTTCAGCATACGCGGGACGCCGACGACTCGAGTCGAAGCCCTCTCTGGAGGGAACCAGCAGCGGGCGATGTTGGCCTTGCTGAAAACCCCTCTCAAGCTCTTGTTGATGGAACATCCGACCCGAGGCCTGGATATCGAGTCGGCGATTTGGATCTGGGGCAAACTCAAGGAACGCTGTCAATTGGGCACTGCCATCATCTTTATTTCTTCAGATCTGGACGAGCTCCTGCACTATAGCGATCGCATTCTTGTCTTCTTCGGTGGAATGGTCTCCCGCCCTCTCGACGCCTCGGCCACGACGGTCGAGCAATTGGGCGAGTTGATCGGTGGCGTTGGCCTGAACTAGATCGGCATAGAGGCTTTGGAATGCAAAGAGAGAGTTCGCGCCTGATCGATCTGGGCTTCCGTTTCTCAGCGATCATCCTGGCCTTGCTGTTCACAACGCTGGTGTTGTTGGTGGCTGGCGCGCCGCCAATCGAGGCCTTCCGCCATATCATCCTCGGATCGGTCGGTTCGGTAGGGAAGATATCCGACGTCCTGGTGGCATGGGTGCCGCTACTCCTGGCGACGGCCGGCTTGCTCGTCACATTCTCCGCCGGGCTGTGGAACATCGGGATCGAAGGGCAAATCACGCTGGGGGCGATCTTCACTACAGGCGCGCTGCGCGCCCTTCAGGCGAGCAGTCTCCCTCCGGCTGCCTCGATCGCCGTCGCCGTGCTGGCTGGGGCAGTCGGCGGTGCGTTGTGGGCGTTGTTGGCTGGAGCGCTCAAGACCTACGGCGGGGTAAACGAAATCTTCGGCGGCCTGGGGCTGGATTTCGTCGCCACTGCGCTAACGCTCTGGTTGATCTTCGGCCCATGGAAGCGGCCGGGTGTCGGGTCGATGAGTGGGACTGAGCCTTTCGATGTGACCCTGTGGCTTCCTCTGTTTCCCGGCCTGAGGCTCAGCCCATGGGCCCTGGTCATCGGTTTGGGGGGGATCGTCGTCGTGTACCTCCTGCTCCAAGGGACCTACTTCGGCTTGAAGCTCAAGGCCGTCGGGAGGAATCACCGAGCGGCCTTCCTTTCCGGCATCCCGACTTCGCGCTACATGATGCTCTCGTTCTTGATCTGCGGATCGCTGGCCGGGTTGGCAGGCGCGGTCCAGGTGACCGCCGTGTATCACCGCTGATCCCGTCTATCTTCCAGCGGCTATGGCTGGCTGGGGTTGCTTGTGTCGATGTTGGTCAACTTTCAAGTGGTGCCCGCTGCATTCGTAGCCTTCTTCTTTGCGGCGCTCAACATCGGGAGCATTCAGTTGCCGATCGTGCTCAAGCTGGACTCGACGCTTTCAGGGGTGCTGCAGGGCTCGCTCGTTCTCTTCGTCCTGGCGATGGAAGGCGCCCGGCGGCGTCTCGTCCGCCTACGGGAGGGTTAATCGGGAATGGATCTCGCGGCGATCATCATCGGCCTGGCAGGGGTGATGGCCACGGCAGCTCCGGTCATCTTCGCCACGGTCGGTGAGACCCTTAGCGAACGGTCCGGTGTGATCAACCTGTCGGTGAATGGGACGATCATCCTTTCGGCCATGACTTCGTTCGCAGTTGCTGTGAGCACGGAGAGTCTCTTCCTCGGTTTCGTGGCAGGGATGATCGTCGGCGCCCTGGTGGCGTTGATCGTCGCTTTCACCAGTCTCACCTTGCACCAGTCGCAAGTCGCCGTCGGGTTCGTGTTGACGCTCACGACGGCTTCCCTGGCCTACTTCCTGGGGAACCCCATCATGGGTCTTTCCGGCCCGCGGGTGCGCTCGTTGCCTCTGCCACTCTTGAGCGAGATCCCGATCTTGGGGCCACTGTTCTTTCAGCACACACCCTTGGTGTATCTCAGCTACCTGCTCATCGCCGGGGCCTGGTTCTGGATCTTCAAGACTCGACCGGGATTGATGCTCCAGGGGGTGGGCGAGCGACCGGCGGCTGCATTCGCGCGAGGCGGCAACGTCAGGCGGCTGCGCTACTTCTACACGATCCTGGGAGGCGCGCTGGTCGGCCTGGCGGGTCCGACCTACTCGCTCGGTGTCAAGGCCGGCTGGAAGGGCACGATCTCCGGTCTGGACGGCATCGGCTGGATTGCCCTCGCTCTCACCATCTTTGGGGGTTGGGATCCCCTGCGGGCGGCGCTGGGTGCCTATCTCTTCGCATTACTCCAATGGCTCGGCCTTGTCCTCCAGCCGAGCTTGCCTGGGATCCCCTCTCAGGTCCTTCAGGTGGCCCCGTTTCCTCTGATGATCCTCACCCTTCTGCTGGTTACGATTGGGAACGCCGACTGGGTGAGCCGCACACTGGCCGGTCTACCGGAAGACGCCCGCCGACTCGTGACGCGGGGCTTGCGTTCGCTCTACGTTTCCCCGCCGGCAGGGCTGGGGACGCCCTTCGAGAAGGAGTGACGGAAGCCTCCGATGGCGCAAGCGCTCGGGTATCGCTGCTCGATCTGCGGGGAGGAGTACGCCCTGGGGCGAGTGACTTACACCTGTCCAGCGGACGGGGGCAATTTGGACGTCGTCCTGGAGATCCCGGCGATCGCTGCCACGACGAGTCCGGAGAAGATCTCGAGCTCGCGGGACCATTCGATCTGGCGCTATTTGCCACTCC
>Ga0209342_10000447_pt1 | contig 47589 bp, 45 predicted proteins | sample RifCSP16_2_FD_184023 | JGI IMG/M metagenome (GOLD analysis project Ga0209342, IMG submission 184023) | Soil microbial communities from Rifle, Colorado - Rifle CSP2_sed 16_2 (SPAdes) (version 2) | ecosystem: Environmental > Terrestrial > Deep subsurface > Rock core/Sediment | place: Rifle...
CCAGAAGAGCGAGCCGAAGTTGGCGGCCGTGAGTTTGAGCGCCCGCCAGAGCGTGCGGCGCATGGCCCGCTCGCCTTCCGCCACGGCGCGCACCTGGGCGAGGTCGAACCAGAGCCGGATTCCCGCCAGCAGCACCCAGAGCAGCGCGAGCCCGGCCATCTCCACCCAGAAGCCGAGCATCTCCCGGGGCGAGTCGCTCGCCAGCCGGCCCGAGACGCGACTCAAAACGCCAACCAGAATCCCTGCGGGCACGAGCGCAATCAGCAGGAACAGCAGCAGGCGCACGAAGCGCCAGAAGAAGCCGCCGGCGGCGGCGAAAAACTCTCCCGCGCCCAGCGTCTGGTCGCGGCGGTAAACCTCCAGCAGGCCGCCGGTGGCAAACAGAAAGAAAACGAAGAAAAGGAAGGAGAAGACAAACGAGCCCATCAAGAGTTGAGCCGGAGAAACTTCCGGCTGGGCGAGCAGCTCGATGAAAGCCGTCAGGTCGAAGCCCTTCACCAAGCGCTCGCCCGCCAGGCTGGAGTTGAGCACGCCGCCGAAGCTCACGCTGGCGCGCAGGGCGGCGGGCAGGGCCAAGAGCAGGTTGACGCCGTACACCCACCAGAGCACCCGCTGGCGCCGCCAGACCAGCCGCGCCCCGGCCGCCACCACTCCGGGTTCGCCTCGGCTCATCTCATTCACCTCTCACGGCCTACGCCAGCCAGGCCAGCCACTGCGCCAAGAACTGGGTCAGGAAGAGCCAGTACTGGGCCAGCTTGCGCGTGGCGCGCCGGTTGCTTTCGCGGGTGCGGCTGTCGTTGAAGAGGTTCGTATCCAGCCAGACCTTGTGGTCGGGGTCGATCTCCGCCGAAACCACCCTGGCCTTCTTCTCGTAGCGGAAGCGCACCCAGCGGTCGCGCCCGTCCCAGCGTTCGCGCACGGTTTCCCCGTTGTCGAACTTGACTTCCACCTCGACGGGAAAGATGAAATCTCCTTTGCGGTGCACGACCACGACCGAACGGAAGAGGGTTTCGCCTTTTTTCTCTTCCGGCGGGTTCTCCTCGTGCCAGTCGGCGCGGTCGGAGCGGAGGAGGCGAACCTGGTAGTCGAGGACGTGCGTCCCGCGCACCGCCTGGTCGAAGAACCAGCCGAGGTCCTGCCCCGAGACTTCTTCGACGGTGCGCAAGAAATCTTCCTCGGTGGGATGGGTGAAGCGATAACGCTGGAAGTAGGTTTGCAGGGCGCGGCGCAGAGTCTCTTCCCCGACGAGGCCTTCCAGGGTGTGCAGCACGGTGGCGGTCTTGGCGTAGGTAACCGTCCCGTAGGCTCCGCCCGACATGAACTCGTAGGCGGAGCGGGTCATGGGGTCGGTGTCGGGCACGGCGCGGTACTGGAGGCGGGACACGCGGGTGTCGCTAGCCGTCATGCCCCAGAGGTTGACCGCGGAAGTCTCCTCGCCATAGAGCTCCGCCATCACTTTGGTTTCGACGTAGGCGTTGATGCCCTCGTCGAGCCAGGCGTCTTCGAACTCGTTCGTGGCCACCATCCCGTACCAGTACTGGTGGCCGAATTCGTGCTCGGTCGCGAGCTCGGGGAACAGCAGCCCGGCCGGCATCCACCAGGTGGTGCCGCCGGTGATGAACATGGGGTATTCCATCCCGCCGGCGCCGAAGCCGCCATGCGGCGGGTCCACCACAGTGATTTGGGTGTAGGGGTAAGGGCCGAACCAGCGGTCGTAGAGCCGCAGGGTGCCCTGGAGGGCTTGCAGATAGCGGGGCGCCTGCGAGAGGTGGCCCGGTTGCATCAGCAGGCGGATCTTCACCGGGCCCAGGCCGCCGGCAAACGAGTCTTCGACGACCCGGAAGTTGGGGTCGGCGGTCCAAGCGAAATCGTGGACGTCTTCGGCGCGGAAGGTGAGGGTCTGGGTGCCGTCGGGATTCGGCTGGCGGCTCACCTCGACGCCGGTCGCGCCGACCACGTAGGCCTGGGGGAGGGTTACCTTGACGTCGTAGGTGCCGAAGTCGGCGAAGAACTCGGTGTTGCGGTGGAACTGGTGGCAGTTCCAGGCGCCCCGCCACCACACGCCCACTTTCGGGAACCACTGCCCCACCAGGAAGAAGTTGCGCTTGGTGCCGGTGCGGGCCAGCACCTCGGGCAACTGCGCGCGGAAGGCGATCTTGAACTGCACCTCTGCCCCGGGCGGGACCGGGCGCGGCAGCCGCACCTGGAACACCGTGCGGTCGTCCGGATTGCCGTCATCGGGCTGGATGAATTCCATCCTCCCGGTCAGGTCGCCCTGGCCGACGGCTTCGAGCCGGGTCACTTCAATCGAGCCGCGGTACTTCTCCTTCCATTGGAAGTCGGGGCTGCCCTGCCGCACCTCCCGCATGAAGGTTGACTGCGGTTGAAAGGCATTCAGGTAGAGGTGGAAGGGAAAGAGGTCAAGCGGGCGGCCGGTGCGGTTGCGGTAGGTGAGGACTTCGGTGGCTTCGAGGGTTTTCTTCTCCGTGTCCAGGCGCGCTTCGATTTGGTAGGCGACGACGCGCTCGGAGAGGGGCTTATCCGGCGTGAAGGTGGCAGCGGCGGGCGGAGGGAGCTCCGGGGCAGGCGCGGCGGCGGCCACGAGCGCCGCGGCGGCCAGGACACTCACCAGGGCAAAAACTTTCGGAGGAACGGCTCGGAGTCGAGGCTGCACTTCCACCTCCGCTCGCGCGGGTGGGAGTCAAGGCCGCCCAGCATAGTTGAGCCGGCAGTTGCAGGCAAGGGAATCCGCCTGCGGGGCTGGCGGGCGGAAAGTGCGCGGGTGTAAAATGCTCAATTGCCCGTTCCCGGGCGGGTGGCTCCCAGCCGGCCCCGTCCCGAAGCTTCGGGATCGGGGGGCCGAGAGACTCGTCGAACAGGTGAGGTAGCGTGGAACCGGTCGTCCAGTGCACAGACCTGTGGAAGATTTACCACAGCGGGCGGGTGGAGGTGCCGGCGCTGCGGGGGGTGAACTTGGACGTGGCGGAAGGCGAGTTCGTGGCCATCATGGGCCCCTCGGGCTGCGGCAAGTCCACGCTGCTTTACGTGCTCGGAGGCCTGACGCCGCCGAGCTCGGGCCGGGTGCTGGTGGACGGCAACGACCTCGGGCAGATGGGCGATTCCGAGCGGACGCTGCTGCGGCGGCGCAAGATCGGCTTCGTCTTCCAGCGCTTCAACCTTTTGCCCACGCTCTCGGCCTACGGCAACATCGCCATCGCCCAGCACATCCAGGGGGACGGGTTCGACCCGCACCGCTTTGAGGTGACGGTGAACCTGCTGGGGCTGAAGGAGCGGCTGCACCACCGCCCCAGCGAGCTGTCGGGCGGCGAGCAGCAGCGCGTCGCCCTGGCCCGCGCTGTGGTCAGCGACCCCAAGATCGTTCTCGCTGACGAGCCCACCGGCAACCTCGACAGCCAGAACTCGGAAACCGTGCTCACGATGCTGAAGGACCTGAACCAGGAGCTGGGCCAGACGCTGATCATGATCACCCACAACCCGGAAGCCGCCGCCTACGCCGGACGCATCGTGCACATGCGCGACGGGCGCATCCTCGAGCCCGCCGCCGCGCCCCATTTGGGCTCCCCCTGAACGGGATGAACAACGCGCCGACCGCCGCCCGACCCTCCTTGGTGCGCCGCTTTGGGCGCACCCTCAAGGGCTTCTTCCTCTGGGGGCACGAGCGCGCCACCTGGCAGTACGACGTGATGTGCGGAGTCATCTTCCTGCTGGTGGTGCTCTTGCCGGCGCGCTACTTCCACGACCAGCCGGTCTACAACCCCCAACCCGTGCTCGACATCGTGCGCATGGATGCCGGCACGGACGGCGTCCGCTACCGGGTGAGCGCCGAGCTGCTCGCCAGCTATGACCCCGAGCCCCAGCGCGCCGCCCGCGAGGTTTTCGCCCGCAATCTGAGCCACCCCTTCACACTCGTCCGCATCCAACCGATTCGGGCACAGGACGGAACGGTGGTGTGGTACGATGTGTGGGTCCGCGAATAACGCCGAGTCAGCCGTGAGGACACTCTTCCCGCTCGCCGCCGTAGTGGCTTGCCTGCTGCTGGTCTCGCCTGGCGGGACGGCGCAGACCCGCGCCTGGACCGAGCCCCTGCTCATCGAGCGGCTGAACCAGGCCGCCGACCACTTCAAGACCCTCACCGCCAACTTGCTCTACACCAAGTTCACCCAGGTGGTGGACGACAAATCCACCGAGAGCGGCCGGCTCACCTACAGCGAGAACCGCCGCATCCTCATCGAGATGCTCAACCCCGAGCCCAAGGAGATTCTTTTCACCGGCAGCAAAGCTTTCATCTACTACCCCAAGATGGCTCAGATCCAGGAGTTCGACCTGGACAAGCACCGGGCGCTCGTCGAGCAGTTCCTGCTGCTCGGCTTCGGGACCTCGGGGGACAAGCTCAAGGACTCTTACCTCATCACCGTGCTCGGCGAGGCCAAGCTCGACAACCGCGCCGTCTTGCAGCTGGAGCTGACTCCGAAGGACGAAAAAATCCGCCAGCAGATCCACAAGATCCACCTCTGGCTCGACCTGGCCTCCTGGCTGCCGGTGCAGCAGAAGTTTTTCGAGGTGGGAGGCGACTACCTGATGGCGCAGTACACCGACCTCAAGGTCAACGTCCCCATCCCTTCAGCCAAGCAGCGGCTGAGCGCGCCGCGGGGCACGAAGACCGTCAAGCCCCGCGCCAGCCTCTAAGTGGTTGCGGTTCAACCGGCTTTTGGCTATATTCGGAGGCCGATTATTGCCGTTTGACGGCATTCCTGTTGTCGGCTCCGACAAAGCTGGCTACACTGACCGGACGGGGCGAGGCCCCGCTCGAGGCAGGCGAACGTACCCTATGAACTGGCGAAAGACCATCCGGCGCCGGGCGCTCCGCACCCACCGGCTCTACCGCGAAGTGCGGATGATCGTGAAGGGGCTGCTTTCGACCGAGCACGTCCTGCTGGCCCACCTCATCCCCATGCGCCGCTGCAACCTCTCTTGCGCCTACTGCAACGAGTACGACGACCACTCCAAGCCCGTCCCCCTCGACGTGCTCCGGCAGCGGGTGGACCGGCTCGCTTCCTTCGGCACCACCGTCATCACCATCAGCGGCGGCGAGCCCCTGCTCCACCCCGAGCTTGACCTGCTCATCCGCCACATCCGCTCCCGCGGCATCATCGCCGGACTCATCACCAACGGCTACCTCCTGACCGCGGAGCGCATCGCGCAGCTCAACCGCGCCGGGCTGGAGCACCTGCAAATCTCGATTGACAACGTCGTCCCCGACGACGTCTCCAAGAAGAGCCTGAAGGTGCTGGACAAAAAGCTCGAGCTGCTGGCGGAGCACGCCGACTTCCACGTCAACATCAACTCCGTCGTCGGCGGCGGCATCCATTACCCCCAGGACGCGCTGGCCATCGCCCGCCGCGCCGTGGCCCTCGGCTTCACTTCGACCGTCGGGGTCATTCATGACCACAACGGCCAGCTGCGGCCGCTCAACGCAATCGAGCGCCGCGTCTACCGCGAAATCGAGGGCATGGGCAAGGGCTCCTACGCGCGCTTCAACCAGTTCCAGGACAACATCGCCCACGGCCGCGCGCACGAGTGGCGCTGCCGCTCCGGCTCGCGCTACCTCTACGTCTGCGAGAACGGCCTGGTGCACTACTGCTCGCAGCAGCGCGGCTACCCGGGTATCCCGCTGGAGCAATACACGCCCGAGCTCCGCCGCCGCGAGTACTCGACCGCCAAGCCCTGCGCCCCCCACTGCACCATCTCCTGTGTGCAGCAGATCGCCATGGTGGACAACTGGCGCGGCCGGCAGACGCTCAAAGCTTTTCAGCCGTTGCCCCCGGCCGTCCCGGCGCAGCCGCTCGTGCAACTGCAAAGCCCCGCGGCTCCCGGCGACGACTAGTGCCGTTCCAACTCCTTCGGTCTAACTCCTTGCGTCTAGATTTCCAACGAGTGTGCAACTCCGCGCTCGGCTGATAGCCCACTTAGTTGGAACGGTACTAGCCCTCGTTCCCGGCCCCCAGCTTTCCCTTGTCTCCCGACGCCTCTCCCGGTAGGCTACGCCCTCACTTCCCCGAGAGGAGAAACCATGAGTCGCAACCGCAAGCAGAAGCTTTCTCGCCGAGAGTTTGCCGGCGCCGTCGCCCTCGGTGTGGCCATCCCGGCGTGGATGGGCGAGGCGCTCGCCCAGGAAGACAAGAAGCCGGAGGCGCCGAAGGCGCAGGCGCCGCCCCAGGAAGAAGAGAACTGGCTCGAGCGCGGCCGCCAGGCGCTGCGGGAGTTCGACCTCCCCGCCGCGACCGAGCCGGCCTTCCTGTTTTCGGCTCGCGTGGGAGGCCGCCATGGTCGCTGACGACGTCCTCTACCAGCCGGTCACGGAGCTGTCGGAACGCCTCCGGCGGGGCCAGCTCTCGCCGGTCGAGCTGGCCGAGTCTTACCTCGACCGCCTGGAGCGGCTGGGGCCGAGGCTGGGGGCGGTGGCCACGCTCACGGCCGACCTCGCGCTCGAGCAGGCCCGCCAGGCGGAACGGGAAATCGCCGCCGGGCGCTACCGCGGGCCGCTGCACGGCATCCCCTACGGCGTGAAAGACCTGGTCGCCACCCGCGGCATTGCTACCACCTGGGGCGCGCCGCCTTACAAGGACCAGGTGTTCGACTACGACGGCGCGGTCGTGCGCCGGCTGCGCGAGGCGGGCGCAGTGCTGGTGGCGAAGCTCGCCATGATCGAGCTGGCCGGCGGGGGCGGCTACACCAACGGCAAGGCCTCGCTCGTGCCCACGGTCAACCCCTGGGACACGTCGCGCTGGGCGGGGGGTTCTTCGAGCGGCCCGGGGGCGGCGACGGCGGCGGCGCTTGTCGGTTTCTCGATCGGCTCGGAGACCTGGGGCTCGATTCTCACGCCGTCGAGCTTTTGCGGTGTCAGCGGGCTGCGGCCCACCTACGGGCGCGTGAGCCGCGCCGGGGCGATGGCGCTCTCCTGGACGATGGACAAGCTCGGACCCATGTGCCGCTCGGCGGAGGACTGCGGGCTGGTGCTCGCCGCCATCGCCGGGCACGACCCCGACGACCCGACAAGCGCCGACGCGCCCTTCCAGCACCAGCCGAACGGCTCCTCCCTGCGCGGCGTGCGCGTGGGCTGGATTGCGGAAGACTTCGCGAAAAACGGCGAGCCGGAAGTCGAGCCGCTCTACCGGAACGCCCTGGAGGCGCTGGCCCGGCTGGGCGCGCAGGTCTCCGAAGCCAAGCTGCCCGACTTTCCTTACGGCACTGTGGCCGGCACCATCATCTCCGCCGAAGGGGCCGCCGCCTTTGACACCCTCATCGCCAGCGGCCGCGTGAAGGAGCTGGTGGACGCGCGCCAGCAGAAAGGCCTGGCGGGCGGGATGGAGGTGAAGGCCCCCGACTACATCCGCGCCATGCGCATCCGCCGGCTGATGCAGGAAGCCCTGGCCGAGCTTTTCCGCGACTTCGACGTGCTGGCGGCGCCGAGCCTGCTCTTCGTCGCCAACCCGATGGAAGCCGACCTGAACACGGTCTTCCGCGGCGGGAGCGGCATCGGAGCGGCCGGGAACCTCGCCGGCCTGCCGGGGCTGGGCGTGCCCATGGGCTTCGGCAAGGGGAACCTGCCGGTGGGACTCTCCTTCGTCGGCCGGGCGTTCGACGAAGCGACGGTGCTGCGCGTGGGCGGCGCCTACCAGCAGGCCACCGACTGGCATCGCCGCCGCCCGCCGCTCGCCTAGCCTCCTGCTACTGGGGCGCCGGCGCGGGCTCGCGCGCGCGCTGGTGGTTCGAGAAGCGCACGACGAGGCGGAGCTTGAGCGGGTGGTCGCGCACCGAGAGCACGTCGTCGGCGCGCACGTAAGTGGGAAAGAGAGACTCCTCCACCGGCTCGCGGAAGACTTCGACGCGCTGGAAGTATTCCCGAAAGGGGCCGCCGGTGCGCGCCGGCAGGCTGCGGCCGTGGGTGCGGACGATGTCGAGCTTTTCCGCATCCACCCAGACGATCCCCTCAAACAGGCGCTCCCCAGGACGAACCACCCGGTTCGGTTCCACTTTGAACACGTAGGTATCCACCTCGTCCACGCGCTCGCGGGTCACGTAGGTGACCTCATAGTCGGGAATCTGCGCGGGGGAGAGGATGAAGAGAGGGATGAAGTCGAGGTCGTCGAGCTCGACCCGGGTGAGGCCGAACTTGGAGAGGTCGGTGCGGGGGTTCCCGACCAGGGTCAGGCGGCGGCGGCCGCTCGGGTCAAAGCCGACGTCGGCGACCTGCTCGAACTCTCCGGCCAGCTGGTTGTCTTCGTCCACCTCCTGGACTTTGACGCTCAGCCGGTAGCGGTAGAGGGCGTGGGCGCGGGCGTAGGCTTCTTCCTTGGCGGCGAACTGCCGGACGATTTCCTCCAGGGGTTGCGTGGGCGCTTCCCCCTGGGGTCGGCCGGGCAGCCCCGCCAGGGCCACCACCGCCAGCACGGCAAGCCAACGCGTCACGCGGCGCACATCAGGAAAGATACCACGAAGGTTGCGCGGGGTTGCCGAAGGATTCAACAGGCGGGTCTAGAAAGACGTCAGCGCGGCCCCGGAAAGGGAGCCGCGCTGAACGATGATTCCAGAACCGCTAGCGGGGATGGCGCTGGAACGGGTTGGGCATTTCCTGGTTGGCCCGGCGCGTGCGCCAGACTCCGATGACGACGCCCGCCACGACCAACCCGGCGAATACATAGACACCAAACATAGCTAGGTTCGCGCTCCTTGCTGGGTGGATTTTTTCGGGAAGAGCAGCTGCATGGGCGACATCATCACCTGGGCGCCCCGGGAGTTCCCGGCTGCCAGCGCGCCCGCGCTTGATTTTCCTCTCGGCATCGCCTGGGGAGGGCCACCGCCGTCGGTGGCATCCACCGGCAGGGAGAGCAAAAAGGAACTAAAATTCTACCCACGCCTCCGTAAAACGTCAAGCCCCCTCAGGGCGAACGTTTCTGGTCGGCCACGGTCACGCCGGCCTCGGCGTAGTCGGTGGCGGGGACGTCCAGGAAGGCCACGTGAATGTTTTCCCGCTTAGCGCGGCCGTCTTCGATTAGAACTTGCGTGACCCGCTCAGCGATCTTGCGCTTCTCGTCGGGCGAGCGGCCTTCGACCCAGGTAATCTGCACGTGCGGCATGGGACCTCCTTCGACGCTAGCGGCGCTGGGTGGCCATGGCGGCGAGCATTTCCCGCATCCGCTTCACGCTGCCCGGGGCGCGGCGCTCGCGCCACTTCTCGTAGCGTTGGGTGGCCGTTTCCAGGTGCTGGAGCATCTTCGGATCGTTGAACTGCTGGCGCCAGGCGCCCAGCACCGGCTGAATGCGCACCCAGACCATGTACTGCTCGCCTGTGGTCTCGAAGAAGAACTCTTCGTGCAGCAGGCCGTAGCCGAGCAGGGCGCAGACCATCTCCCAGTAGGTGACCACCATGCGGAAGTAGGCGTTCTCTTCGCTGCCCATGGGCGCGACCCGCTCGATGTCTTCCGGCTTCTCGACGAAAAAGTTCTTGGCGAACCAGTCGCGGGCGGCGCGCAGCTTGGTCTCGCGGCGCATCTCAAACAGGCGCAAGTGGAGATCCACTTGCGCGGGGGTCGGCTTCTTTCCCTGGGGCATGGGGCGTCCTCCTCGACAAGATTGGAAGGCGGGGAGCTTAACCCGATTCGCAGAGGCGCGCAAGCTGCCCCCGCAAGAGGTTTGACTTCGCCGCCACGGGTCTGATAAGCAGGGCGGAACCAGCGCGGCCGGCGCACCCGGCCGCGTGTGCTCACAGCCATGGTCAGCTTCCTCGCCGGCATCCTGCTCTCGCTCCTGCCCGAGCGCTACCGGCGCTGGTGGGAGCCGGCTTCCACCCTGGATTTTCTCCGGGCCAGCTTCGTTTCCGGGCTTGTGCAGGGATTGGGCTGCTTCGTAGTATTCATCCTCCGCTACCTCATCTTCTTCCAACAGCGGGTGATGGAAATGGGCGGGCAGGTGATGGGGGCCGGCGCCGAGGAAGCCCTGGGCGTCAGCTCGGTGCAGTATGGAATGGGGATCGTCACCACGCTCGAATACCTGATTCAGCCGCTCACGCTGCTGCTGATCTACTTCGCCCTGGAGGGCGCGGTGCGGCTGGCGGGCGCCGCCTTCACCGAACAGATCCTCCCCAGCCTGCCGCTCCACTTAACAGCGTGGGCCCAGGAACGGTTGGCGCAGCGGCGGGCGGAGCGGGCGCTGGGGCCGCCGGTGGTGGACACGGTCGAACGGGGCGACGGAAAAGAGTACGACCTGCGCATCGCCAGTTGCCGCTCCAAACTCAACTGGGACCGGCTGATGACGGTGGCCTACGAGGACCAGTTCTACGAGGTAATCAAGGAGGAACGGGCCGCGCGCCCGCGGCCGTTCGTCTACCTGCTGAAAAAGATTCCCGAGAGCAAGGTCATCCGCGGCCTGCACCGCTATCGCCCCGACGAAACCCTGCCGGAACCCTCCAAGAAGTAAAGCGGCGCGGTTGACAAAGCCGCGCAGATGGCATAGTTTCGCTGGGTTTCGTCTTCAACCCCGAGGGGTTTTCCCGCCCCGACGCAGTCGGGGCTTGAGTCATGGCGCGATCCATCGTCACGCTGACCACCGATTTCGGCGAGCAGGACTACTACGTGGGGGCGATGAAAGGGGTGATCCTCGACGTCTCCCCCGACACGGAAGTCATTGACCTCTGCCACAACGTCCTGCCCTACGACATCCTCGACGCCGCCTTCACCATCGCTCAGAGCTACCGCTGGTTCCCGCTGCGCACCGTGCACCTGGTGGTGGTGGACCCCGGCGTGGGCACGCAGCGCCGGCCGATTCTCGTAAGCGGCGACCGGCATTTCTTTATCGGGCCCGACAACGGCGTCTTCAGCTTCATCTACCCGGAGCAGGAGAAGCTCACCGTCTGGCACATCACCGGCGACCACTACTTCCACCAGCCGGTGTCGAACACCTTCCACGCCCGCGACGTCTTCGCCGCCGTGGCCGGCTGGCTGGCCAAGGGGGTGGAGGCCCGGCAGTTCGGCGACGAGATCGAAGACTACGTCAAGCTCTCGATCCCCAAGGCGCAGGCGGTGAACGACAAGTCCTGGAAGGGGATGGTGTTGAAGGTCGACCGCTTCGGCAACGTCATCACCAGCATCGCCGCCGCCGACTGCCCGGCGCTCTTCGCCGAGCCCACCCCGCCCTTCAAGCTCACCGCCGGCGGCAAGGACATCACCAAGCTTGTGCCCAACTACGCCGAAGGCGGCCAGGGCGAAATCTTCGCCCTGCTCGGCTCCTCGGGGTACCTCGAAATCGCCACCAACCGCGGCGGCGCCGGCAAGCTGCTCAGCTTGAACCGCGGCGGCGAAGTCACCCTCCAGCTTAGTTAGAAGCCGCGGGTACCCCTCGGCTGCGCTCGGGGAACCCGCGCTACCAAAGCCCACGGGGTAGCGCAGGTTGCGAGAACGCGCCAGCGGGCGAGCTACCTGCGGCCTTTCCGGTTGTACAATCCGAGCCGTGTCTCGCCTGCGTCGCCTGGAAACCACCGGCAAGGTCTTCTTCGTTACCTGCAACCTGGCCCACGGCGTGGAATCCCTTTCGCCGGCTGAACGCAGTCTTCTCCTGACCGTTATCGACAAGGCCCGACAGCGTTTACGTTTCCGCCTTTTTGGCTACGTCGTCATGCCCAATCACTGGCACGCCTTAGTCCTGCCTGCTCCGGGCCGAACCATTGGCAGCGCCATGCACGCCATCAAGCGTAATTCAGCTCTGGAGCTGAATCAGCGGCGAGCCACCACAGGGCGCGTGTGGCAGGGTCGGTTCTTCGACAGGTTTGTCAGGAAGGTAAAAGACTTTCGCGAGGCCCTCGAATACATTCACAGCAATCCCGTCCGGGACGGTTTCGTACATGAGCCCGCTGCTTGGTCGTGGTCGAGCTATGGACACTATTCAGGGTGCGGCAAGACGCAAATCCGTGTGGACCGAATCGAACTTCCGATGGATGAAAAACAGCGTCTCTGAGAAAGGCCGCGGGTAGGCGGCCTGCCTGGCGGCAGGCCAAGCGGCCAACCCGCGCTACCACTAGCGATCGGGGTGTGTTTCAGCATACGCCTCGGCAAACTTGTTTGCACAGAATTCCGCGACACGGGAATCCTCAGGCCTCTCAGCATCCGCTGGGCAAACCCACAGTATCCGCATTGTATTGTGCAATTGGATCAACCGAACCGCACCTAAGAAAGGTTTTTCCTGGAAAATGGAGTACTCCAGGAAGAGATCGGCTTTCACAGGGTCCTCAACAAGTGGAATCCGCTTGTCCCGAAGAACTGACTCAATGGTTCGCTTCTGCGTGGTGTGCTCGGGCATCACGACCACGTGGATGGTACGAACCATCCGCAGCTCCAGCACGCTACCCTGTACCACCGTAGGTGCTGTTTCATCAGTGCTGACCAATGACACACCTGGCGACAAAGTGAACTTCCCGTTCAAGTGAGGACCGGCGCAGTCAAAGCCCGTGTAGTCGCCTGTCAGCGAATCGCCGGCCTTTCGCAAGATAGCTTTCGTAACGCCGGGACACCCCTCGATGTTTTGGCGAACCTCGAGCTTCCCTTCCTTATCCCAAACGGTTCCAAACACAGTCCCTCCTCCACCCAGCGAGGAAGAATATGTGCCTCGAACAGTGCCATCATCCGTTTGGGCTATGTTGAAAAACAGAGTCCCATTCATTTTGGAATCTGAAAAAGTCGCAGTCCAAGCCCCCGCAAGGCTCAATCGTGGTCGGCCGATAGACGCGGCATCCAGAACGGTGCCGAGTAATTCCCATTTCTCAAGCCACTTGATTGCGCCCAGTGCTTCTTCCGAGAACCCTAATTCCTTGAGTCTCGCTTGGTTTCCCTCCGTCACTTCAAAAGCCATCCCGCATGCAACGAGCAGAGCAATCGTCCGCCGTTCCGTGACACCCTCTTCCGCAAGCCTGAGGGTTTTCGCTTCCGTCAAAGGTCCCTCGCACTTGGGCTCCTGCTCTTGCGCCCAGCACCCGAGGGGCACCAGCAAGGGGACTAGAAAAGCGATAGAGCACCATGTCGGTCGTATCGTCAAACCTAAACCTCACTGTCGCCGGTCGCGGCGTGAGGCTCGCTGGGGGCGGATTCGGCGAGGCGCTCGATCTTGACGCGGGCGATGCGCCGGCCCTCCATCTCGACCACCGTCAGCCGCAAACCGTCGTGGAGGAACGACTCGCCGCCGGCGGGAATGGATCCCAGGCGGTTCAGGATGAACCCGGCCAGGGTCTCGAAGCCGGGCCCGGCCGGGAGCTCAATCTGGTGCTGGTGCTCGAGGTCGTGGAGGCTCAAGCGGGCGTCGAGCACGAGACCCCCCTCGCCGAGCGGGGCGGCCACGGGCGCGGTTTCATACTCGTCGCGCACCTCGCCGACGATGGGCTCGAGGGTATCGGCCAGCGTCACCATCCCCTGCACGCTCCCGAACTCGTCCACCACCATGGCCAGGTGGACGCGCTGGCGGCGGAAGTCTTCGAGCAGCAGCGCCAGCGACCGCGTCTCCGGCACGAACAGGCACTCGCGCACGAAGGCGCGCAGGTCGAACGGGGGCAGGCGCTCGCCGCGCTCGGCCAGGCGCAGGCGCGCCTCCAGGTGCCGGAAGAGGTCCTTGGCGTGCACGGCGCCGATCACCTGCTCGGGCGAGCCTTCGTAGACCGGGTAGCGGCTGCGGCGGCGGCTGCGGACAACTTCGAGCACCTGCTCGAGCGAGGCGCCGGTGGGCAGGCACACCATGTCGCGCCGCGGGGTCATCACCTGGCGGACTTCGACTTCGCTCAAATCGAGCGCCCCATCCAGCATGCGCGCCTGCTGCGGCGCCAGCACCCCGTGCTGGTGGACCTGGTGGAGGAGCAGCCGCAGCTCTTCAGTCGAGCGCACCAGGGCGTGCCCGGCGACGGCGCGGTACCCCATCGCCTGCAAAATGACGTTGCTAGCGCTGTCAAAGAGGTTAATCAGCGGCCGGAAGGCCACCATGAAGACCGCCATGGGTCGGGCGATCGCCAGCGCCACTTTCTCCGCCCGCTGCAAGGCCATTGACTTCGGCACCAGCTCGCCCAAGACCACGTGCAGGGTGGTGATGGCCAGGAACGCCACCGTGATGGCCACCCCATGGGCCACCGCGGTCGCCCAGGGCACCTGGAGACTCTCCAGCACCGGCACGAGCATCCCCGCCAGGGCCACCTCGCCCAGCCAACCCAGCGCCAGGCTGGACATGGTGATGCCGAGCTGCACGCCGGAGAGGATGCGATCGAGGTCCTTCAGCAAGAACTCCACCACACGCGCGCGGCTGTCCCCCGCCCGCTTCAATTGCTGCACGCGGGTCGACCGCACCGCCACCAGCGAAAACTCGCAGGCCACGAAAAACCCGTTGGCCGCCACCAGCAGCAGCACCACGACGATGTTAACCAGAGGCATGGAAGGTCCGGCTTTGTCCCTCTATTTTACCACGCCTCCGCCGGCGGGGCCGCCCCTCGTCCAGCCGGCCAATTTGGCCGGATTTTTCTTTTCCGGGCGCATGTCGTTTCGCCGTTTCTGGCGTCTAAGGGGATAGGGAGAGGGCGTTCGGGCGCGCGCGGAAAAAAGTTCTCGAACCCGGAAACATTCCCCCGGCCCGGAACGTACTCCTGGATAGCGGGAGCTGAAAGCGAGGGGGCCATGGTACTGCGGCTGAACGGAAATCTGAGCATTGATAACCTGCGGCATTATCCCGCCGCAATCATAGACGACCTCCGCACCCTGCTGGTCGCGGGCGCGCTGGCGCACGCCGACCCGAACCGGGACAACTTCTACGAGCTGGACAGCGGCTCCCGCATGTTCTACATCCACGTCTCCCCGCGCGGGAGCAAGGTCCTGCTGCTGGCCAGCTGGCCGAAAGGCGCCGCGGAGCTCGAGCGGGCCGCCGACTGAAGCTCCAGACTGCCGCCCGCAAGTTGCCCGCCGCGGGCGCTTGCGCTAGGATGAGCGCGCCCCGTCTCTTATGGCGCGCGCCCGCAAGGTCCTCCTCGTCGTCCTGCTCGTAGTCCTTTTGGTCGGCGGCACGCCGGCGGGCTGGCTCGTCTGGCGGGCGCACCACGCCCTGCCCGCCTATGACGGGCAAACCCAGCTGGCCGGGCTCGGCCAGCCGGTGCGCCTCTTGCGCGACGCGCGCGCCGTGCCGCACCTCTACGCCGCCAACCTGGACGACCTGCTCTTCGCCCAGGGCTACGTCCACGCCCAGGAGCGCCTCTGGCAGATGGACATCCTGCGCCGGACGGTGCGGGGCGAGTTGTCGGAAATCCTTGGCGAGCGGTTGCTGAGCACCGACAAGGACAGCCGCCGGCTGGGCCTGGGCGGGGTGGCCGACCGCGCCGCCGAAACCCTCGACCCGGAAACCCGTGGCCAGCTCGAAGCCTACGCCCGCGGGGTCAACGCCTACATCGAGTCCCACCCCGGCTCGCCGCTCTTTTCCGGCCTGCCCGTCGAATTCGCCCTGCTCCATTACCGGCCGGAGCCCTGGCGGCCCGCCGACTCGCTCGCCATCGGCCTGCACATGTACCGGCTGCTCTACACCTCCTGGCCGTCGGAGCTGGCGCGCGCCCGCGTGACGGAGCGCGTCGGAGCCGAGCGCGCCGCCGACCTCTTCCCCACCCGCTCCGACCAGGACCACCCCATCGCCGAGCCGGTTCCCGCCCACCGGCTGCCGCGCCGCGAGCGGGTCTTCGTGGCCCGCCTGCCGGTCGGGCAGGCCGGCCCGTGCCCGCACTCGCTCGAAGAGATTCTCACCGGGATGTCGCCCACGAACCTCGCCAGCGTGGCCGGGAGCAACAACTGGGTGGCGGCCGGCAGCCGGACCGCCTCCGGGGCGCCGCTCGTGGCCGACGACATGCACCTCCCGCACGGCGTCCCTTCCATCTGGTTCCTGAACCACCTGAAGTCGCCCGAGGTGGACGTCATCGGCTTCAGCCTCCCCGGCATCCCGCTCGTGGTCGTCGGCCACAACCAGCGCGTCGCCTGGGGCGTCACCAACCTGATGGTCGACACCCAGGACTTGTTCATCGAGCAGTTCGACCCCGCGGATCCCTCCTACTACATGACCCCCACCGGCTGGCAGAAAGTCGGGCGGCGCCTCGAGCACATCCGCGTGCGCGGCGGGAAGACGGTTGACTTCGAAGTGCTCGAGACCCGCCACGGGCCCGTCGTCCACGAAGACGGCAACCGGAAGCTCGCCCTGCAATGGACGGCGCGCGATCCCGCCTTGCTCCGCTTCTCCCTGCTCGCCCTCAACCAGGCCGAGAACTGGAAGGAGTTTACCCGCGCCCTGCGCGAGTGGGGCTGGGCCCCGCAGAACTTCGTCTACGCCGACGCCGAGGGCAACATCGGTTACACCGGCGCCGGGCGCATTCCGCGGCGGCGCACCGGCCGCGGCGAAGTCCCCATGCCCGGCGAAACCACCCGTTACGATTGGATCGACTTCATCCCCTTCGAAGGCCTCCCGCACGCCTTCAACCCGCCGAGCGGGCTGCTCGCCACCGCCAACAACCGTATCGTGCCGGACGGCTACCCCTACCACCTTACCGATCGCTGGATCAGCCCTTCGCGCATCGCCCGCATCTTCGCGCTGCTGGAAGAAGACAAGAAGTTCACGCCCGACGACTTCCTCCGCCTCCAGGGCGATGTCGTCTCGCTCCCCGACCGGTTTCTCTCCGGGCAGTTGACCGCGGCGGCCGGCACGGTGGCCTCGCATCCTCCCGAGCGCGCGGCGGCGCTCGAAACCCTGCCTGAGTGGGACGGGCAGATGCGCGCCGAGCTGGCGGCGCCGCTGGTGTTGGAAGCCACCCGCCCGCGCTTGATGGAAGAGCTCCTGCGGCCGCACCTGGGCGACGACTGGGAGACCTACAGCTGGTTCATGGCCCCGGTGTTCCTGGAAAACATCCTGCGCGAGCGCCCGCCGCGCTGGCTGCCGGAAAAGTACAAGAGCTACGACGAGCTGCTGCTGGCGGCGCTCGACCGCGGCGTCGAGCAGCTCCGGCGCGACACCCGCGCTCCCGACGTGCGTCGGCTGCGCTGGGGCGACCAGCAGCGCGTCCGCTTCATCCATCAGCTCGGCGAGCGCCTGCCGGTTCTGCGCCGCTGGTTCTCCGTCCAGGGGCCGGCGCAGTCGGGCAGCCGTTACACGGTCAAGCAGACCTATCGGACCTCGGGGGTCTCGCAGCGGATGGTGGTGAACTTCGCCGACCTGGACGCCAGCCTGATGAACATTACGCTCGGCCAGTCCGGCCACGTCGCCAGCCCGCACTACAAAGACCAGCTTCCCGCCTGGCTCGAAGTGCGCAGCTTCCCCGCGCCCTTCAGCGACACCGCCGTCGAGCGCGCTGCCCGCCACACCCAGCACCTGCTGCCCCGCTAGCGGCGCGGCGTTTGCCGCCCTGCGAGCCTTGGGGTAGAATCGCAGCCACGGAGGGCGCGCCCGATGCCGAGCTTTGAATCGTCGCTCCACCGCCTGGAGCAGATCGTCAAGAAGCTGGAGACCGGCGACCTGGCCTTGGACGAAGCCATGAAGCTTTTCGAAGAGGGCATCGCGCTCTCCCAGCAGTGCCAGAAACAGCTGGAAGAGGCGGAGAACAAGGTCGAAATACTGCTCAAGAAAGCCGACGGCAAGGTGGTGGCCCGCAAGTTCGCGCTGGAAGGCGACGCCGCCGGAGCCGGCGAAGGCCCCGAGGAAGCCGGCTAACCCTCGTGCCCGCCGGCCGTCCCGCATCCGATGAACCTCGACGCGCGTCTCGAAAAGCACCGCACCCGCCTCGATAAGCACCTCGCCCGCCTGCTGCCCGCGGAAGACGCTCCGCCCACGACGCTCCACCAGGCGATGCGCTATTCGGTTTTGGCCGGCGGCAAGCGCCTGCGGCCCATCCTGTGTCTTGAGACGGCCGCCGCCCTCTCCGAGCGCACCGAGGGCATCGAAGACCTGGCCTGCGCCCTCGAGTTCATCCACACCTACTCGCTCATCCACGACGACCTGCCCGCGCTCGACAACGACGACCTGCGCCGCGGCCAGCCCACCTGTCACAAAAAATTCGGCGAAGCCATCGCCATCCTGGCGGGCGATGCTTTGTTGACCCTCGCCTTCGAAATCCTCGGCCGCATGCACCAGCCCGAGCCTTACCGCCGCACCCAGATTATCCGCGAGCTGGCGGTAGCCGCCGGCACGCGCGGGGGGATGATCGGCGGACAGGTGGCCGACCTCGAAGCCGCCGGCAAGAAGACCACCGCGTCGCAGCTCGAGCTCATCCACCGGGCCAAGACCGGCGCGCTCATCCGCGCCGCCGTGCGCAGCGGGGCGCTCTTCGCCGGCGCCCGCGGGCGCGCCTATGAGCACTTGAGCAACTACGGCGACAACGTCGGCCTCGCCTTCCAGATCGTGGACGACCTGCTCGACGTCCGCTCGACCAGCGAACGCCTGGGCAAGCGCGCCGGCAAGGACGCCGCCCGCCACAAGGCCACCTACCCGGCGGTCCACGGACTGGAGGAGTCGGAACGGATGGCCGCCAAGCTCGTCGAAGCCGCCTGCGCCGAGCTCAACTTCCTCAGCGACCGCGGTGAGGTGCTCGACGCCCTCGCCCGCCACATCCTCGCCCGCCCCGCCTGACCTTCGCTCATGCCGCGCCTGCGGTTGGACAAACTAGTGGTCGAGCGCGGGCTGGCCGCGAGCCGCGAGAAAGCCCAGGCGCTCATCCTGGCGGGGCAAGTCCACGTGAACGGTCAGCCCGCCACGAAGGCCGGCGCCGCGGTGCGCCCCGACGCGCGGATTGAGCTCGTCGGCCAGCCGTTGCGCTACTCCAGCCGCGGCGGCCTGAAGCTCGAAGGGGCGCTGGCCGACCTGGGCGTGGACCCAACCGGCAAGGTTTGTCTCGACATCGGCGCCTCAACCGGCGGCTTCACCGACTGCCTCCTGCAACACGGCGCCGCCCGGGTCTACGCCGTGGACGTCGGCAAGGGCCAGCTCGACTGGAAGCTGCGCCAGGACAAGCGCGTCGTCGTCCGCGAAAGCCTGAACGCCCGCTACCTGAAACCGGACGACCTGGGCGAGCCGGTGGACCTGGTCACGATGGACGTGGCTTTCATTTCCGTGGAGAAGATTCTCCCGGCGGCGGCGGCCTGCGCGCGGCCGGGTGCGGTGTTCCTCGTTCTGGTCAAGCCACAGTTCGAGCTGACGCGGCGGCAGGTAGGCAAGGGCGGCATCGTGCGCGACCCGGCGCTCCACCGGGAGGCTGTTGAAAAGGTCCGCCGCGCCGCCGCGGCGCTGGGCCTGGAAGAGATTGACGTGCGCGAGTCGCGCCTGCCGGGCGCCGAAGGCAACCGCGAGTTTTTTCTCCGCGCCGCGCTCCGGCGTTCCGTGTAGAATCCAGCAACGATGAAATTGCGCGCCATCGGCATCATCTCCAAGCCCAAGAAGGAAGACATCTGCGCGGTCGCCCCCGGCCTGCTCGACTGGTTGAAGAAACACGGGATTGAAGCCGTCTGCGACCAGCAGACCCTGAGCTGCCTCGACCAGAAGGGCGGTCTGCCGCGGGAAGACATCCCGGCCAAAGTGGATTTGCTCGTCGTGCTCGGCGGCGACGGGACGCTGCTGGCGGCGGCGCGGCTGGTGGACGCGCACGACGTGCCGCTGCTGGCGGTCAACCTGGGCAGCCTGGGCTTCCTGACGGAAATCACCCTGGACGAAATGTACGCGGTGCTCGACGACGTGCTGGCCGACCGCCACCGGATGGACACGCGGCGGATGCTCGAGGCCGAAGTGGAGCGGGGCGGCAAAGCCACGGCCCGCTACCGGGCGTTGAACGACATTGTCCTGCACAAAGCGGCCCTGGCGCGCATCGTGGACTTCGACGTCACGGTGGGCGGCCGCTTCGTCAGCCGCATCCGCGCCGACGGCCTTATTTTTTCCACTCCGACCGGCTCCACCGCTTATTCGCTCTCGGCCGGCGGGCCCATCGTGCTGCCGAACGTCGAGGCCATGGTGCTGACCCCCATCGCCCCGCACATGCTGACCAACCGGCCGCTGGTGATGCCGGGCGAGAGCCGCATCGAAGTCCAAGTGCACAACCCCGGCGAGGCGGTCTACGTCACCGTCGACGGCCAGGTGGGCGAAGAGCTGCACAGCGGCGACCGCGTGCGCGTCTCCAAGTCCGACCGCGTCATCCGCCTGGTGGTCTCCCCCAGCCGCGACTACTTCCAGGTGCTGCGCAGCAAGCTGCACTGGGGGGAGCGATGAGCTTCAGCCCGCTCGGGCCTGCCGCCGGCGGCTCCAAACCCAGGTCGCGGCGGCGAGAAGAAACGTCGCGGCCAGGATGAAGAACTCCCCGCGTCCCATCCGCGCCAGCAGCCACAGGCAGAAGCCGATGCCGGCCAGGGCACACGCGGTCCCGGCCGGAGCCCGGAAGGCCTCGGCGGGCCCGCGGCGGCGAAGCACCAGCAACGCGGCGCAGGTGGTGAGGTAGATCAACAGCCGGGCTACCGCCGACAGCACGGCGTTCCATTCGAAGCTCCCCCACACCGCCAGCGCCCACGACAGCGCGGCGTAGAGAAGGATGGAGAGGTGCGGCGTGCGGAAGCGAGGATGGACGGCGGCGAAGAAGGCCGGGAAGTCGCCGCGCTCCGCCAGCGCATAGGTCAGCCGGGGAGAGTTCAGCATCGTCGAGCTCAACAGGCCCGAGACGGAAATGACAGCGCCCGCGGCCATCAGCATCCCGCCCCCGGTTCCCAGGAACTGCCGCGCCGCTTCGGCCAGTGGGCGGTCGGTGGCTGCCTCGGGCGGCAATGTGCCCACGACAACCAGTTGCACCAGCCCGTAGACCAGAGCCACAACGCCCAGCCCGACGAGAAGAGCAAAGGGAGCGTGGCGGCGCGGGTCGCGGGTTTCGCTCGCCGGGATCATCGCCGACTCAAAGCCGCCGTAGGCGAAGACCAGCAGCAGCATGGCGTCGGCCCACCGGCCGCTCCCGCCCCCCTGCCCGATCAGGCTCCCTCCGCGCAGGAAGAAAAGACCCGCCAGGATGAACAGGCTGAGGGGGAGCAGCTTGGCGACGGTGAAGAAATTGCTCACCTGCACGCCCCAACGCACGCCGCGGTAGTTCACCGCCGCAAAGAAAAGCAGGAGGGAGGTCAACAGGGCCACGCGCGCGGCAGGCCCGGTGGCATCCGGCCAGAGCTCGGCCAGGTAGATGACCAAGAGGTTCGCGTTCGCCGCCGCCGACGTGATCCTCACCAGCCAGGCGACCCAGCCCACTTGCAGACCCACGAAGGAGCCGAAGGCTTCGCGGGCGTAGAGATACGGGCCGCCGGCCGCCTGGAAGCGGGAGGCCACTTCGGCGAAGCAGAGCGCGATCACGCCGATGGCCGCGCCCGCCAGCAGGCAAGCCAGGGGACTGGCGCCTCCGACGAGCCCCAGGAGGAGAGCCGGCAGCCCGAAGATGCCGCTGCCGATGACCGAGTTGATCACCAACGCGGTCCAATCCCAGCGCCCGAGCGCGCGCACCAATCCGGCTGCGGGCTCCGTTGGCTCCGCCATGGCGGGGGTAGAGTAGCCCAGAGCGGAGGTCAGACGGAGAAACTTCTTGCGCGAAAGACGGGGGACGAGCCGGGCTAGTCGCGGGAGACTTTGAGGACGACGACGGTGCGGTCGTCGGCGTGGCGGCCGTTGCCGGCGGCGAAGCGGTCGGTGGCCTGGATCAGCCCCTGGGCGATCTCGTCGGCGGAGCCGCCGGCCAGCTCGGCCAGCAGCGCCTCCACGCGGGCGTCGCCGAACTCCTGCTCCTGCTTGTCCATGCACTCGGTGATGCCGTCCGAGCAGAAGACGATGACGTCGCCCCCCTGCAAGGCGAGCTTCTTGTCCTCGTAGCGGATGTCAGGCAGGATGCCGAGCGGCACGCCGTCCACGCAGATTTCCTCGACGCGGCCGCCGCGCACCAGGCGGGGCCGGGGGAAGCCGGCGTTGGCCACGGTCAGCACCTTGCTCTTCGAGTCGTAGAGCGCGAAGGCCAGGGCCATGAAGCGGTTGTCAATGCGCGGCTTGCGCAAGTATCCGTTCATCAGCTCCAGCATCTCCGCCGGCTCGCAGGGATGCTCGACCACGTGCCCGCGCAGGATGCCGATGGCCAGCGAGCCGTAGAGAGCCGCGGCGGTGGCCTTGCCGGCCACGTCGCCCACCGCCACCCCCAGCCGGGCGTCGCTGTAGGGGAGGAAGTCGAAGACGTCGCCGCCCAGTTGCCGCGCCGGCACGTAGCCGACGGCGATGTCGAGCCCGGGCACGCGCGGGGGAGCCTCCGGCAGCAGCCGCCGCTGGATGTCGCGGGCCATTTCCATGTCCATCTCCAGGCGGCGCTCATCCTCGCGCACTTTCTCGTACAGCCGGGCATTCTCGAAGGCGATGGCGATGTAGGAGGTCAGGGTGGAGAGCATCTGTTCGTGCTGCTCGGTGAAGGCGTTGTACTCGGTGCTCTCCAGGTCCAACACGCCGATCAGGCGGTCCTTGACCACCAGGGGGACCACCAGCTCGGAGTGGACGTCCACGGCGTCGCCGCAGGTGACGTAGCGCGGGTCGAGGTGGACGTTGGGGACGCGCACCGGCTGGCGCAGCGCGGCCGCCGTGCCGCAGATGCCGACGCCCATCGGCAGCCCGGCCTTGATGGCCAGCCGCTCGTCGAAGCGCAGCGAAAAGGCGTTCTCGAGCAGCTGCGTCTCTTCGTTCCAGAGCATGACGTGGAAGCCGTGGTAGTCCACCAGGCGCTTGACGCGCTTCGCCACCCGCCGCAGCAGCTCTTCGCGGTCGAGGATGGCGGTCAGCTCCCGGCTGACTTCGTGCAAGAGCGACAGGGTGCGCGTCTGCTCGCGCAGGTTCTCGTAGAGCCGGGCGTTCTCGATGGCGTTGGCCAGGTGCCCGGCCAGAAAGGTGAGGAGGCGCTGGTGGCTGTCGGTGAAAGCGTCGCAGCGGCGGGAGCCGACGTCGAGCACGCCGATGGTGCGGGTCTTGACCACCAGGGGGATGGCCATCTCCGAGCAGATGCCCTCGCCGGCGCTGATATAGCGCGGGTCGCCGCTGACGTCGCCGACGCGCACCGGCTGGCCGGTCTGGGCCGCCGTGCCCACCAGGCCCTGCCCCAGGCCCAGGCGCCAGTGCTCGACCACTTCCTGGGGGTAGCCGATGCCGAAGCGGATGCGCAGCTCCTGCCCGAGCGGGTCGAGCAGGTGGATGCCGAAAGTGTCGTAGTCGATGTGCGGCTTGAGGCGCACCGCCACCTTGCGCAGGACTTCGTCGAGGTCGAGCGTAGAGTTGAGCTCTTCGGCCACCTGGAGCAGGCAACCGATGACGTCGGCTTCGCTGGCCGAGCGCGCGCAGGGATCGGCCCCGAACAGGGCCTCTTCGTCCCGCGCCGCCTGGGCGCTCTCCGGGGCAGCCAAATTGTCTTTCAAGGTCTCGTCCATGCGCAGTTCGCCCGCAAGCAGCCGATAGAGTATTGGACGCCCGGCGGGCTCAAAGGTTGCATTATACAGCAGATCGCCCGTTTTGGCGAGAGGCGCGTGCTAGGCGCGCGCGACGATGCGGTCGAACGCGGCCAGGAACTTTTCCATTTCCTCCGGCATGCCCAGCGAGACGCGGATGTGCTCATCCAGGCGGGGAAAGGGACGCCCCACGGAAACGCCCTGCTCGCGGAACGCCTTGATGACCGGGCGCACGGGTTGGCCGACGTGGACGCAGACGAAGTTGGTTTCCGAGGGGATGAAGCCGTGGCCGCGCCGGCGCATCGCCGCCGCCAGGGCGGCGCGAGCGTCGCGGTTCAGGCGGCGGTTGCGCTCGACGAACCCCTTGTCCTCGAGGCTGGCGAGCGCCGCCGCGCAGGCCATCACGTTCCAGCTTTCGCTGACCTGGTGGGGGCGCATGCGCTCGATGAGGTCGCGCCGGGCCACGGCATAGCCCAACCGCAGCCCCGCCATGCCGTAAATCTTCGAGAAAGTGCGGGCCACGACGAGGTTCGCGCCCGCCTTCACCGAGTCCAGCAGCGTGCCGTAGGCGGAGTCGTCGGCGAAGTGGAAGTAGGCTTCGTCCACCAGCGCCACGCTTTCGGCGGGCATCTCGGCGAGGAACTTTTCAATGGCGGCGCGGGAGACGAGCGTGCCGGTGGGGTTGTTGGGGTTGCAGAGGTAGACGAGCCCGGGGCGCTCCCGCGCCGCCTTCGCCATCGCCTCGAGGTCGTGCCGCCAGGCCGCGTCGCAGGGAACCTTGACGATTTCCGCGCCCGCCAGTTGCGCGTAGCGGGCCATGGCCTCGAAGGTGGGGTCGGCGACCACTAGGCGTTTTCCCGGAGCGAGGAAGGCCATGGCGCAGACCTTCAAGACTTCCGTCGAGCCGCAGGTCACCTCGACCCTGTCGGGCGTCACGCCGTGGTGGGCGGCTACTTTCTCGTGGATTTGGTCGGCGTAGTAGTCGGGATAGCGGCAGGCCACGCTGTGGGCTTCGATCATCGCCTCGCGCGCCGCCGGCGACGGCCCGTAGGGGTTCTCGTTCGAGTTGAGCAGGATGAGGTTCGCCGGGTCCTTCGGCAGGAGCTTGGCCGACTCGAGCCACGCGCCGGCCCCGAGCGCCAGGCGCTCTTCCAAACCGCGCGCCTGCACCGGCAAGAGCGCCGCGCCGGCGCCGAGGCCGAGCAACTGGGTAAACGACCGCCGCGTAAATTGCGCTGAAGTGGCCATGGCTCCTCCGTTGGAATTCAGTACCGCGCAGCCGCCAGCGCCGTCTCGACGGGCGCGCCCGACCCGGGCGCGCCGGCGACCTCCTGCAGGATGCGCACGCTGGCCGAGGCGCCGATGCGAGTGGCGCCGGCCGAAAGCATCGCCTTCAGATCCTCGTAGCTGCGGATGCCGCCGGCGGCTTTGACGCCCATCCCGGGGCCGACGGTGAGGCGCATCAGCTCGACGTCGTGGGCGGCGGCGCCGCCCGGGCCGAAGCCGGTCGAGGTCTTGACGAAGTCGGCCCCGGCGGCCCGGGCGCACCAGCAGGCGCGCACCTTTTCTTCGTCAGTCAGGAGCGCGCATTCCAAGATTACTTTGATCACCGCGCCGCTGCGGCGCGCCGCGGCCACCACGCCGCGGATGTCCTGCTCGACGAACTCGTCTTCGCCCGACTTCAACGCGCCGACGTTGATGACCATATCAATCTCTTCCGCGCCCAGCTTGACGGCCTCTTCGGTTTCGGCGACCTTCACGGTCGAAAGCGTCGCGCCCAGCGGGAAGCCGACCACGGTGCAGACCTTCACCGGGGCGCCCCGCAGGGCGGCCGCCGCGGTGGCGACCCAGGTCGGATTGACCACCACGGTGGCGAAGCCAAACTGGCGGGCTTCCGCGCAGAGCTTGAGGATGTCGTCCCGGGTGGCCTCGGGCTTGAGCAGGGTGTGGTCAATCAGAGCGGCCACGTCGGCGGGGATTTGCGAGAGGCCCGGGCCGGCGGCCAGACGACAGGCGCCGGCGGCCACCACCTTGCGCGCTTTGTCGGCGCAGGTCTCGACGCAGCGGGTGTCGCAGCCGGGGCAGATCAGCTCGTCAATCTCGAGCCCGCGCAACTCGCCCAGCGGCCGCTCGGCCAGGTAGGCGAAGACCTCGCGGGTGACGGCTTCGACCAGTGTTTCCAGCTCCTGCTCGGTCATCGCGGGTCAGGCCTCGACCGCGGGCATGACGCAGACGTCGGGCAGGTTGCGGTAGCGCTCGCCGTAGTCGAGCCCGTAGCCGACCACGAAAGCGTCGGGGATCTTGAAGCCGACGTAGTCCACCGGGACTTCCTTGATGCGGCGGGCGGGCTTGTCGAGCAAGGCGGCAATCTTGAGCGACTTGGGCTTGCGGGTCTGGAGGATGCGGTAGAGGTAGTTGAGCGTCAGCCCGGTGTCGAGGATGTCTTCCACGATGATGACGTTCAGGTTTTCGATGGAGTAGTCGAGGTCCTTGGTGATGCGGACTTCGCCGGAAGGCAGCGTGCCCTTGCCGTAGCTGGAGACGGCGATGAAATCCACCGAGACCGGCAGATCCAGCTCCCGCAGCAGGTCGGCGAGAAAAATGCACGCGCCCTTCAGGATGCAGACCAGGTGCAGCGGCTCGCCTTTGAAGTCGCGCTCAATCTGCCGCGCCAGCTGCCGCACCTTTTGGCGGATCTGGCTCTTGCGCAGCAGCACTTTCAAATGCTCGCGCGGGCGCTTCCTGGCCATCGGTGCGTGAACCTCCCCGGCAGGCGCGCCCACTGTAGCTCCCTTGACGCCGCAAGGCAAGCCGGCCCGCCGCCGGCGGGCCGGCTTGGAGGGAGCGGTGGTCGGATGATAGAATCATCAAGCGGAGAGCCCGTAGCTCAGTCGGTAGAGCATCTGACTTTTAATCAGAGGGTCCCGGGTTCGAGCCCCGGCGGGCTCACCAATTTTTTCTCGGAGAGCGCCATGACCGTCGTCGGATGGAACCCCAGCCGCTACGGGCTGGAGCGGCACGGCATCACCAACGTGAAGCTCGCCTACTGGAACCTGCCCACGGCCACGCTCTACGAGCATGCGGTGCGGCGCGAAGAAGCGCTGGTCAGCCAGGACGGGCCGCTGGTGGCGAGCACGGGCGACCACACCGGGCGCTCGCCCAACGACAAGTTCCTGGTCAAGGAGCCTTCGAGCGAGAAGAACATCTGGTGGGGCGAGGTGAACCGGCCGTTCGAGGCGGCGCGCTTCGACGAGCTCTACGCGCGGTTGTGCCGCTACCTCCAGGGCAAGGAAGTCTTCGTGCAGGACTGCTACGCCGGGGCCGACCCCAGCTTCCGCCTGCCCATCCGCGTCATCACCGAGCAGGCCTGGCACAGCCTCTTCGCCCGCAACCTCTTCATCCGGCCCGAGCCCAAGCAGACCGCTGACCACGTCCCCGAGTTCACCGTCTTTTCCGTCCCGAGCTTCCGGGCCGAGCCGGAGCACGACGGCACGCGCTCGGGCACCTTCATCATCGTGCATTTCGGGAAGAAGCTCGTCATCATCGGCGGCACCGCCTACGCCGGCGAAATCAAGAAGTCGGTCTTCACCATCCTGAATTACACCCTGCCTTTGCAGTCGGTGCTTTCGATGCACTGCTCGGCCAACATCGGCCAAGCCGGCGACGTGGCGCTCTTCTTCGGACTCTCGGGCACGGGCAAGACCACGCTCTCGACCGACCCCGAGCGGCGCATGATCGGCGACGACGAGCACGGCTGGACCGAGCGCGGCGTTTTCAACTTCGAGGGCGGCTGCTACGCCAAGGTGATTCGCCTGTCGCCCGAGGGCGAGCCGCAGATTTACGCCTGCACGCGCAAGTTCGGCACCGTGCTCGAAAACGTCACCATCGATCCCATCACCCGCCGGCTCGACCTCGACGACGACTCGCTCACCGAAAACACCCGCGCCGCTTACCCGCTCACCCATCTCGACAACATCGAGCCCAGCGGCCTGGGCGGCCACCCGCAGAACATCTTCATGCTGACCTGCGACGCCTTCGGCGTCCTGCCGCCGCTGGCGCGGCTGACGCCCGAGCAGGCCGCTTATCATTTCCTCGCCGGCTACACCGCCAAAGTGGCCGGGACCGAGCGCGGCATCGTGGACCCGCAGACCACTTTCAGCCCCTGCTTCGGCGCGCCCTTTATGGCGCTCCACCCGGGCGTCTACGCCAAGATGCTGCAAGAAAAGATCGCCCGGCACCAAGTGAGCTGCTGGCTGGTGAACACCGGCTGGACGGGCGGGCCCTACGGCGTGGGCCAGCGGATGAAGCTCTCCTACACACGCGGGATGATCCGCGCCGCGCTCAACGACGGGCTGAAGGACGTCCCCACCGTCAGCGACGCCCTCTTCGACCTGCGCACGCCCACGAGCTGCCCGGGGGTGCCCGCAGAAATCCTCCGGCCGGAGAATACCTGGAAAGACAAGGACGCCTACCGGCAGAAGGCCCTGCAACTGGCCGAGAAGTTCCACAAGAACTTCGAGCGCTTCGCCAGCGAAACCACAGAATCGGTGCGCAACGCCGGCCCCAAAGTCCCCGTCTCGCGCTAGCCCCGTTCCAACTTTGTGTTCCTTATGAGCCAAAGCCCCGTCCGCCTAGCTGCAAAGTTGGAACGGGGCAAGCGGGCTGGAAGTTTTCACGCAAAAGCGTGAGAATCGAGGGTACTGTCCACGCCGAGATGGTAAGAGGACTGATAGGAGCTCCTGAATAAGATGAGGATCGCAATCCTCGCATGGGGCTCCCTCCTCTGGGACGAGGAGGGAAACCGTGAGTTTGACAAGTGGCGCGGCGATTGGGAATTCGACGGCCCCTCGCTGAGGATTGAGTTCTCGAGGATATCCAAGAGCCGAAAGGACGCCCTGACTCTCGTCATCGACCCTGAAAATGGTGTTCCCACGATCGTGGCTTGGTGCCCCAGCAAGAGAAAGAAGCTCGAGGACGCGGTCGCTGACCTCCGGTGCCGTGAGGGAACTACGATTGGGAACATCGGATATATTCGCCTCGACGAACAAGCTGTCCCGCGGGACCCTGCCAGCGCGACGGCTGGGATCTTTGCATGGGCGCGGAGGAAGAAGTTCGACGCCGTAGTGTGGACTGCTTTAGAGAGCAACTTCAAGAAACGAGGAAAGCGATCCTTCGTGCGGGCCGTCGTAGCCTACGTTAAGAAGCTTTCCCCTGAGGGGAAGGCCAAGGCAGCGGAGTACGTGTGGAGAGCGCCTGCCTTCGTGCAGACGCCGATTCGGGCGGCGCTGCAGCAAGCGCCGTGGTTCCCAAAGTCCGGGAGTTACTAGCTCTCTTGGCTTGCTGTATCGGATTGATATGTTCACGCTCAGCGAGTACTATTGTTCACCAGTGGTTCACACCAGATTTTCATGAGAGGCCCACACAAGAGCAAGGTCTTCCAAGGAAGTGCTCTCGCGCTGTTGCTCCTGGTCCCTCCTCTTCCAGAGCCGAAGCCGCTTTCAGCATCTGCCATCTTCGAGCGTGAAAGCCCATACATCGTAACGATTCGAACCTTCGACAACCCCGGAAACCAAGTTGGTCAGGCCAGCGGTGTCGTCATCGCTGCAAATCCAGACGCCATCTTGATCGCGACAAACCTACATGTTCTCCGAGGAGCATGTGATGTTTCTGTGGATATTCCGGGAGAGGAGCAGCCCAAATCGATTTGGGCGGTTGCTGGCTTGGATTCGGACAACGACGTTGTCGCCATAACAGTACGCGGGGGAAAAACTCGGCGTACCGGCAAGTGGAGTGAATGGAAAAACAGCGAGCTAAAAGTTGGTCACCGCGTGTATGCAATCGGTAATCCCATGGGACTTGAGTTGACTATTAGCGAGGGCATCGTATCCGGAATCCGAAGAACACTACAGGGGACTCAAATCCAAATCACTTCTCCAATCTCTCCTGGTAGTAGTGGTGGCGGCCTCTACGATAGGTATGGCCGCCTGGTTGGAATTACTTCTTCTTCGATTGAGGGCGGCCAAAACTTGAATTTTGCGGTGCCAATTGAGGCAGTCATTGGCCGGTTCCAGGCTGCCAGTACAGGCACTGACTGGCGCGAGGTGAAAGAGTCTTTCTGCGGATCAAATCCCCCAACGCTGGACGAGTTGAAGGCTGTATTGGGCTTGCACGTTTCAAATCCCAGCGTTCGGGACTTTTTCAGCAAACTCGGAGGGGGCAGGATTCCTGAGCCGAGTCGGGTCGACCTCTCTGCTCTTCCTGGTATTACTGCGGCTTTTTATGGCGACGTTACCGATTATTCTTTCTTTTCGTCACTGGGGCTCCTGTACAGCGCAAAGGATGGTGTGGTCTTCAGGGTAAGGCTCTATGGGCCTGGGGCGATCAAAGGTGCAGAGGCCTACTACACTGGCGACTTGCCCTTTGGCCTGCAGTGGGGAATGTCTGGACATGAAGTTCGAGAGAAGTTTGGGAGCAGGTATCGCAAGGATGATATAGTGTATGAAGATGAAGGTGAAGGCAACCTGATCCTCGTCGGGCAGAGGGGGAATTACCGCTACCCTATGATTGTCAAGAGCGATAGGCTCGTGCTGGTGCAGATTGAGGTGCCCTTGCCGTAGGTTCGGAGGATTCTCCTCACCGCAACCTCCCGGCGCGAAACCTCAGGGGCGCAAGAGATCACCCATCGTGGCGGCAGCGGAGATACGGGTGGGCCCGGCGGGCTGGTCCTATGAGGACTGGGCGGGGATTGTCTATCCGGCGGCGCGCCCGCGGGGGTTCCACGAAGCGACCTACCTCGCCGACTACTTCGACACCATCGAGCTGAACGTCACCTTCTACCGCGCCGCCACGCCGGAGATGGCGCGCTCGTGGCTCGGGCGGGTGGCGCACAACCCGCGTTTCCTGTTCACCGCCAAGCTCTGGCAGCAGTTCACCCACGAGCGCGAGCTCACGGCGGCGACCGAGCGCACGTTCCGCCCGGGGATGGAAGTCCTGCTCGAAGCCGGGAAGCTGGGGGCGCTGCTGGCGCAGTTCCCCTGGTCGTTCAAGAACCTGCCCGAGAGCCGGGAGTATCTCGAGAAGCTGGCCGAGCGCTTCCGCGACTTTCCCTTGGTGGTGGAAGTACGGCATGCTTCCTGGAATAAGCCGGATTTTTATGCGTGGCTGGCGGAGCGCGGGATCGGTTTCTGCAACATTGACCAGCCGGTCATCGGCCGCTCGCTCGGCCCGAGCGAGCGCGCCACGGCGCCGGTGGGCTACGTGCGCCTGCACGGGCGCAACTACGACGAGTGGTTCCGCGAGCCCGCCGAGGGCGAGCGCGACGACAACGCCAAGGCGCAGCGCTACAACTACCTCTACTCGGAGCAGGAGCTCCAGCCCTGGGCGGAGCGCATCCAGAAGGTGGCCGAGTCCGCCCGGCTCACCTTCGTCATCACCAACAACCACTTCCACGGCAAGGCGGTGACCAACGCCCTGCAACTGCTGCACCGGCTGACGGGCAAGCCGGTGCGCGTGCCGCCGCCCCTGCTCAAACACTACCCGCAGCTCGAGCCCCTCTCCGCCCCCGACTCGACGCCCTCGCTCTTCCCCACCGACCTCCGGCGCTAGTCAAAAATGATGTGCGGGTCGAGTGGCGGCGCGCCGGGTGTGCTGATAGTGTATTTGTAACAGTGCCCCTTGGCCTCCGGTTTGGCCGCAGCCGATTCAGCCCGGTTGTTTACCCCCTTGAACTCGGCCTTCGCCGACTGAAACGGGTTTTCCGGGCCGGGATCCGGCAAGCAGAAGGCCTGATACCAGGCTTTATCGTAATCCGGATTGAGACGACTCACCGTGACCGTAAACTCCTTGACTGTGTCGCTTTTCCAGACGATCTTGTCGCCCCGATCCGCCGTCAGGTAGATGGCCGCGTGTTTTTCGGCGAGCTGCTTATCCTTGAGTTCGAAGCCGACCTCCCTGACTCTGGGCCCCGGCGCGGGCGGGGGTCCGACCCGGGGCGCGCGCGAGGCGTACCAGTAGCCCAGCGCGGCCCCGAGCACGATCCCCAGCAGAAGAACGGCCATCGTTGTCCCCGTACTGCCTTTCTCTCCATTTGACATAACCAGCCCTCCTCACTATCGAAGTCCTAGTCCAAGAAAGAATGAACTCTCGCCGTTCCCTTCTCCTAGCGGGGCTCGAGCAGCGCCCGCAGGCGGGGGTCGCTGCGCAGGGAATCGAGCTCGGGCACGGCCGCTATCTCCGCGCGCGAATAGCCCTGCGCCCCCGCTTTCTCCAGAAAATCCAACGCCTGGGCGCGTTGTCCCAGTTGGTTGTGAACGAGCGCCGCCAGGAACAGGAACTCCGGGTCCTGCGGGCGCGAGCGCAGCGCCGTCTGCAAGTGGTCGAGCGCTTCGCGGCGGCGGCCGAGCATGGCCAGGTAGTGGGCGAGCAGGACATGCACGTCCGGGTCGTCTGGATTCACTTCCAGTTGCGTCTGCGCCAGGCTGACGGCTTGCGCGTAGGTTTCGCGCGCCTTCTCCCGCCGGCCCGCCCAATAGTAGGCGCGCGCCAGGTTGCCCACAACCCGGTAGTCGAGTGGCCCCAGCCGCGCCGCCTCCTCGAAGGCCTGCACCGCCTCCGGGAAGCGCCGCAGGTACAAGTAGGCGATGCCCAGGTTGGAATCAACCTCCGCCGTGGGATGAATTGCCAACGCTTGCCGGAAGGCGGCGATGGCCTCCGCGTATTGCCCCGTCAGGATGTAGACTCCGCCCAGGTTGCGGTAGGCGTGCACGTTGTCCGGAGCCAACTCCGCCGCTTGCCGGAAGCGCGCGACCGCTTCGGGGTAGCGGGCCTCCCGGACGTAGAACGTCCCCAGCCAAATGTAGCCCGCCCAGTAGCGCGGCCGCAGCTCAAGGGCGCGGCGGTAGGTGCGCTCGGCTTCCGCCGCTTTACCCAGCCGCTCGTAGGCCTGGCCCAAGCCGCGGTAGGCGTCGTCGCTCGTCGGCTCGCGCTCCAGGGCGAGCTGGAAGGCGGCGGCGGCCTCCCGGTACCGGCCGGTCCCGTTGGCGACCGTGCCGAGGCACACCTCGGCCGCCGCGAGCCGCGGGTCGAGCGCCAGGGCGCGCTCGCAGGCCTGGCGCGCGGCTCCCACCCACTGCGGGTCTTTGCTGGCGACGTACTTGAGCCAGCTGGCGTCTCCGAGGCCAGCGTAGGCGCGGGCGTAGCGCGGGTCGAGCGCGAGGGCGCGCTCGAAGACGCGGACGGCGTTGTCGAGGTTCTCCGGCTTATCGTAGTTCTGGAGATAGCCGCGCCCCTGCAGGTAGTAGTCGTAGGCGCCCGGCACACTGGTTCCGCTCCGCTCGCCGGCCAGGCCCGGCGGGAACTCGACCTCGAGCATGCGGCCCGCGCTTTCCACCGTCCGGTCCTGAAGGGCAAAGAGGTCGCGGGCGTCGGCGGTCAGGGTGTCGGAGCGCAGCTGGCGCCCCGTGCGCGCGTCCACCAGGGTCAGGTTGATGCGCACGGTGTCGTCGGCGCGCTGCCAGCTCGCCTCCAGAACCAGGTTGGCGCCGAACTGGTGGCGCGCTTCCTCGACGCTCGCCACCGCGCGCCGGCGCACATCGCCGGCCGGGGAAACCTGCAGGTCCGGCGCAAGGGTCAACTGCGTGAGCCGGGCGGTGACCGTTTCGGTCAGGCCGTCGCAGTGGACCTGGTCTTGGGGATTGCCCCCGATGGCGCGGAAAGGCAAGACGACCAGGTTCTTCTCCGCCGGCACCGGGCAACGCCCCACCGCGCACAGCAGCCGCTCGCGCACGGCGGGAACGAGCAGTGCGGCCAGAAGCAGCAGCGCGAGCGCCGCGGCGGGCAGCGCCCGGCGGCGCCCGCGCACGGGGACGGCGCGCAGCCCCGGCAGCGGCGCGCCGCGCTCCAGGGCGCGGAGGTCGACGAGCAGGTCGGCGGCGGTCTGGTAGCGCTCGTCGGGGCGCTTGGCCAGCATCTTGGCGACGATGCGCTCGAGCTCAACGGGCGCGCGCGGGTTATAAGTCGTGAGCGGCGCGGGCGGCTCGCGCAGGATGCGGTCGCTTGTGGCCACGAAGCTCGCGGCCAGGAAGGGGTGGCGGCCGGTGAGCGCTTCGTAGAAGACCACGCCGAGAGAGAAGATGTCGGCGCGGCCGTCGGCCTCTTTTTCAAGCAGTGTCTCCGGGGCCATGTAAGCGGGCGTGCCGCTCAAGCCGCCCGCCGTGGAGCGCACGGAGTCGAGCCCCGCGGTGTCAGCCGTCTCATCGGGCCGGGGCAGGCGCTTGGCAACGCCGAAGTCGAGCACCTTCACCCGGCCGGTCGGGGTGAGCATGATGTTTTCGGGCTTGAGGTCGCGGTGGACAATGTCCTTCTGGTGCGCCGCCACCAGCGCCTCGGCGCACTGCCCGGCGATTTCGAGGAACTGTTCGGTGGGAAGCGGCCGCTGGAGCCGCTGGCGCAGCGTCTCGCCCTCGACGTATTCCATCACCAGAAAGATTTCGCCGCCTTCTTCGAGGACGTCGTAAAGGCCGGCGATGTGCTGGTCGGTGAGGCGCGAAGCGCGCTCGGCTTCTTTGAGGAAGCGCTGGCGGTAGCGCGCGTCGGCGCGCAGGTGCGGCGCCATGCGCTTCAAGGCGACGGAGCGCTTGAGCTTGGTGTCGTCGGCGCGGTAGACCTCGCCCATCCCGCCCGCGCCCAGCCGGACGCGGACGGTGAAGCGCCCCACCGTCGTCCCGGTCAAGTCGGCTACTGGGTCAGCCATCGGAGAACCGCCGGGGAGTCAGGTACGAAGACGCGGCAGGAAGATGCTGGTGGAAAATGAGGCTTCGGCACGAACTGCTGCGTGTGCTGCCCTCCCCCGCTTTGCCAGCCATCCTACGCCCGCGCCGCACCAGAGACAAGAAGAACGTGCAGTGGCGTCCCCGGCGGGATTTGAACCACGCGTTTTCCCGCGGAAGGCGGGACGTCCTGGGCCAAGACTAGACGACGGGGACTCCGGCAGTCTACGGGGGGCTCGCGCGAGGTGTCAATCGGCGGGCACGCGCTGTCCCGGCGTGGCTCGCCAACGCACCGGCGAGTTCGAAGAAGTCCCGCGCCAGAGTTCACCGGCCGCCCAGCTTGCGCTCGAGCTCCGCCAGGCGCGCCGCCAGCTCGGGCAGGCGCGCGATGTAGGGGTAGGTTCTCTTGAACTCCGCGAGGGGCCGCACCGGCGTCCCCCAGACCACTTGCCCGCCGCGGACTATCTTGCCGGGCAAGATGCCGGACTGGCCGCCGAGCACGGCGCCGTCTTCGACGCGGCAGTGGTCGCCGAAGCCGACCTGGCCGCCGATGGTGACGCGGTTGCCAATCGTAACGCTGCCGGAGATGCCGGTCTGGGCGGCGATGACGGTGTTGCGCCCGATGCGGACGTTGTGGGCGACGTGGACGAGGTTGTCGAGCTTGGCGCCGCGGCCGATGCGGGTCTCGTCGAGCGCGCCGCGGTCAATGGTGCAGCCGGCGCCGAGTTCGACGTCGTCTTCGATGATGACGGTGCCCCGCTGGGGAAACTTCTCCCAGCCCCCTTCCACCAGGACGTAGCCGAAGCCGTCGCTGCCGATGACCGTGCCGCTGTGCACGCGCACGCGGTTGCCGAGGTGCACGTTGCGGTAGAGCGTGACCCGGGGAAAAAGGACACAGTCGTCGCCCACTTCGCTCATCGCCCCCAACACACACCCGGCGCCGATCTGGGTGTTGCGGCCGACGCGCACATTTTCTTCGATGACGGCGTGGGCGCCCACGGCCACGTTGTCAGCCAACCGCGCCGTGGGATGGATGACCGCGGTCGGGTGGCGGCCGGTGACGAGCAGCGGCTCGGGCTGGAGCAGCGCGGCGGCGCGCGCGAAGGCCCACTTGGGATTCGCCACCAGGATGAGCGTCTTGTCGCGGGCGAAGGCGCCGCGCCCCACCAGCACCGCCGAAGCCGGCGAAGCGAGCGCCGCCGGCAGGCGCTTCTCCGACTCGACGTAGACGACGTCGCCCGGCTTGGCGCTCTCCAGGCTCGCCACCCCGCGCAGGTTGGCTTTGGGGTCGCCGACCAATTCTCCTTCCAGTTTGGCGGCCAGTTCAGCGGCGGTCATCGGCATGGCGTGTTCTCCTTCGCTTGCCCCGTTCCTGGCCGCGCTCTTCGCGAAGCCAAGTCGATTCCGCTAGGCGCGCGCCAGGAACGGGGCGTGCTTGCTCGTACCGGCCAGTATAATGTAGATTCTTTCGCCCATGCCGAAACCGGCGTCAGCGGACGTCCATCCCACCGCCGTCGTGCACGCCCAGGCGCAGCTTGGCTCGGGCGTCACGGTCGGCCCCTACTGCGTCATTGAAGAGGACGTCGAGATCGGCGCGGGGACGCGGCTCGATCCCCACGTGGTGGTCCACCGCGGGACCCGCCTGGGGAGGGACTGCCAGGTGCACGCCGGCGTCATTCTCGGCCACACGCCCATGGTGCGCAACCAGGTGACGCGGGCCAGCGGGGTCGCGGTGGGCGACCGCACCGTCTTCTTTCCTCACGTCACCGTGGAGCGCGCGCACGGCGAAGGTGAGCTCACCCGCCTGGGCCCCGACTGCTTCATCATGACCGAGGTGCACATCGGCCACAACTCGGTGCTCGGGCAAGGCGTGACCCTGGCCAGCGGCGTGGCCTTGGGCGGCTTTTCGGTGGATGAAGACTACGTCTTCCTGGGCGCCGGGGCCGGGCAGCACCAGCACGTCCGCGTGGGCAAGCTCGCCATGGTGGGCGGCAACGTCCGCATCATCCAGGACGTGCCTCCCTTCCTGCTCACCGCCGACTTCGACGTGGCCGCCAAGGGGCTGAACCTGGTGGGCCTGAAGCGCTACGGGATGAGCGCCGACAAAATCGCCGCCCTCAAGCGGGCCTACAAGCTGCTCTACCGCTCCAAGCTCTCGTTGGCGGACGCCCTCGAGCGCATCGAGAAAGAAGTCGCCACCGAAGAGGCCCGCTACCTGGTCCGGTTCATCCGCGCCTCGAAGCGCGGCATCTGCCGCGAGTAGCGGCCCCTCGACAACCAAGAAGCAGATTCCTCCGTGGCACCGGCGTCTCGCCGGTGTTCACGGTGTCCACAGGCCAGAGGCCTGTGCCACCAACAAGAAAATAGGTGGCTCGGAATGACAGAAGAGATGGAATCGCGCGCAGGTGGACGACCAGCCCGGTGAACTGGTAGGATATCAACCCCTGCCGTCGGGCGGCAGGAATTCGGGGGCGTCGAATACGTCTGGAGGATTCACCATGGCTTTGCGCCGCGCACTGCTTTGCCTGGGATTGACCGCCGTTCTGGCCACCGGCCTGATGGCCCAGGAAACTCCGTCACCCGAGCAAATGATGGAGATCATGACCAAGTACGCCACGCCGGGCGACCACCACAAGCACCTGGAGTGGATGGTCGGCGCCTGGACCACCAAGAGCAGCTTCTGGCCGGCGCCGGGCGCGCCGCCGCTGGAGTCCGCCGGCAAGGCCCGGCACAGCTCCTTGCTCGGCGGGCGCTTCGTTCGCGTCACCTACGAAGGTGATTTTTCCGGCCAGCTCTTCACCGGCGAAGGCACGGTGGGCTACGACAAGTTCAAGAACAAGTACGTCGAATCCTGGCAGGACAACTTCGGCACCATGATGCTCTATGCGACGGGTGAGTGCGACGGGCAGGGCAAGGTGCGCATCATGCGCGGCGATGTGGACGATGTGATGGCCGGCAAGCCCTCCTGGTTCCGCGAGGTCTACCGCTTCGACGGGCCCGACCGCTACACGCTGGAGATGTGGGGCCCCGGGCCGGACGGGAAAGAGTTCCGAGCGTTCGAGATCGTGCACACGCGCGTCGTTCCGGCGCTCGCCAAGGAAGACCTGGAGCGCGGCGTCAAACACCTGGAGCAGAGCCGCTCCTACCTGGTCGGCGCCACCGCCGGGCTGTCGAAGAAACAGTGGAACTATAAGGCCTCGCCCGATCGCTGGTCCCCCGCCGAGATCGTGGAGCACCTGGCGCTTAGCGAAGATTTTTTGATGGGCCTCATCAAAGACCGCGTGCTGAAGGCCGCCGCCTCCAACGAGCCGCGCGACCTCCGCGCCATGGACGACAAGGTCCTGGGCGTGGTCGCCGACCGCACCTTTTCGGCCAAAGCGCCCGAGCCGGTCGCGCCCGCCGGCAAGTTCGCCTCGCCGCAACAGGCTCTCCAAGCTCTCGTCGAGCGGCGCGCCCGCACGCTCGAGTTCCTGAAGAGCACGCCCGACCTGCGCGCCCACGTGGCCGACTCGCCCCTCGGCAAGATGGACGCCTACCAGTGGCTGCTCTTCATCTCGGCGCACACCGAGCGCCACACCAAGCAGCTGCTGGAGGCCCTGGCCGACCCGAAGTTCCCCCGGCGCTGACCGCCCGGGCCCGGGGAGCTTGAGGCCGCGCTCCCGAGCGCGGAATCTGCCGCGAGTAATCTCCCTCTCGCTTGTCATTCTGATCCCGCAGTCGCGGGAGAAGAATCTCAAACTTTGCCGATGGCACAGGTGAGATTCCTCGCCGCCAAGGCACTCAAAGGCTCGGAACGACAGAAGGGGAATGCGGGGCAGCCTAGTACACGGGGGGCTGGCCGGGGGGGCGGGTGGACCAGCGGCGGTGAATCCACAGCCACTGGTCGGGATAGCGGCGGATCACTTCCTCAATCACTTGGTTGAAGCGGGCGGTGTTTTCCAGCACGTCGCGCTCGGCGTCGCCCGTGCGCGCCAGCGCCAGCGCCGGCTCGAAGCGCAGCCGGTACTTCCCTTTCTCTTCATCCCACAGCACGAACACCGGCACCACGGCGGCCTCGGTGCGCAGGGCGATGCGGGCCAGGCCGGCGGTGGTGCTGGCCGGGAGGCCGAAGAAGTCCGCGAAGACGTTGCCGTCGCCCTCGAGCACGTTCTGGTCCATCAGGATGCCGACGGCGCCGCCGCGGGCCAGCTCTTCGAAGATGGCGCGGGCGGCCTGGCGGCGGTCAATGGCGCGGTTGCCGCCGAGACACCGGTAGCGGTTCACCAGGCGATCCACCCAGGGGTTGTCCAGCGGGCGGTTGACGTAGGCCAGGGGATACCCGTGCAGCGAATGGGCGAAGGAGCTTAACTCCCACGCCCCCACGTGCGCCGTCAAATAGAGCACGCCTTGGCCGCGCGCCGCCGCCTGCTGGTAGTTCTCCAGGCCGTCGTAGACGATGACCGCTTCAATCGTCCGCGCCGTGTGCCGGGGGAAGCGGGCGAATTCGGCCGCCAGCCAGCCCCACTGGCGGAAGGCGGCCCGGAGGATGCGCTCGCGCTCACTGTCGGATTTTTCGGCAAAGGCCAGGCGAAGGTTCGTGCGCGCTACGCGCCGCCAGCGGGGATGAAGCCAATAGAACAGCCGCGCCACGCTCGCCCCCAGGGCGCGGGCCAGGCCGCGCGGCAGCCAGCGGAGCGCGGCAAAAAACACGACCACCGCGGCGTACTCCAGACCGTGCCGCCAGCGGCGGTCTTCCCGTTCAGGAGGCATCCGGGCCAGCCCGCTTACGAACCGGCGGTGACCAGGGGCAGAGTGCGCAGGAAGAAAGTGACCACCAGGTTCTCGTAGTTGTGGCGCTCATCTTCGACCAGCAACGCCATGTTGGTGCGCGGCAGCGTGATCAGCTCCTTGGGCCCGGGCGCCTCCTGGTAGAGGGCGCGGGTGTACTCAGACAAAAACGGCGTGTCGTCCCCGGCGACGAAGAGCTTGGCCAGGCCGCCGGTGCGCGGCAGTCCCTCGACCGGGTCGGGGCTGGTGCCGGTGAAGAGGCTGAAGATGTGGAACTCCAGCACGGTGAGGGTGGTGACCAGAGGAATGCCGCCGCCGCCGCCCCGGGCCAGCTCTCGTCGCAGCAGCTCGTCGGGGTGGGGATAAATCGAGTCCATAGCCACCGCCTTCACCTGGGGAAGCTGCTGGGCGGCGGTCAGGGCGGCGTAGGCGCCCAGGGAATACCCCCAGACGCCCATGCGGTTGGTGTCGATGTCGTCGCGCTCGGCGAGCATCTCCAGGGCGGCCACCAGCTCCTCGGTTTCCCTGTGCCCCAGGGTAGTGTAGCCGACCGGGCTCTCGCCGTGGCCGGCGAAGTTGAAGGCAAAGACGTTGTAGCGGTGCTGCTGGAGCGACGTGGCCAGCGTCAGGATCTCCGACCGGCTGGAGCGGTAGCCGTGGCAGATGACCACCACCGGGGCGTTGCGCAGCCCGGGGAAGAACCAGCCGCTGTGGGAGTTGCCGTCCGGAGTCTGGAAGCTGAGCGACTCGACGTTGCCGAGGAAGCTGGTGGGGTCGATGGTTTCGCCGGTCTGCAGCGGCAGCAGGGCCCGCGACAGCAACAACCCCGCCACCAGCCCCAGGCTGAGAAAAGAGAAGATGAGAGCCGCCAGGGTTCCGACTATAATCTTGCCGCGGGTGGTGGTGGGGTAGCGGAGCTCGTTGAGGAAATTCCCGAGGGCCACCACGAAGCCCCGTTCCCGTCGGCGTCCGTAACGAGGCGTGGCCACAGCCGCGAAAACCCTCCGGCGAGCGCAGAATCGGCGGCATCTTACCACAGCCGGGCAACGGCCCGCCGCTCTTTAGTTGTTTTTTCCCGGGGGAGACTTCCCCACCGGCCGAGACGATGGACGAGGACGCCTTCGCAGTCGAGGAGCTGGTAAAGGTCTACCGCGGGCGGCGCGGCTGGCTCGGCCGCCCCGCCAGCGCCCCCGTGCGCGCCGTGGACGGGATGAGTTTCTCCGTGCGCCGGGGGGAAATCTTCGGCCTGCTGGGCCCGAACGGCGCCGGCAAGACCACCCTGCTCAAGATCCTTACCACGCTGCTCGGGCCGACGAGCGGCCGGGCGCGGGTGCTGGGCTTCGACGTGGTGGCCCAGCCCCTGGAGGTGCGCCGCCGCATCTCCCTGGTCATCCAGGAAAGCGCCGCCGAAATGTTCTTGAGCGCGCGCGACAACCTCCTGACGTACGCCCGCTTCCACCAGCGGCCGGCGGCCGACGCCCGCCGCCGCGCCGACGTAGTGCTGGAGAAGTTCCACCTCGTCCCCGAGGCCGACCGCAAGGTGCAGGACCTGAGCGGGGGCTTCCGCCGGCGCGTGCAGGTGGCCAAGGTGTTCATGGTGGATACGCCTCTCGTCTTCCTCGACGAGTTCTCGACCGGGATGGACCCGATTCTGAAGCGGGCGGTGATGGGCTACCTGCGCGAGGAGGCGGCCCGCGGCCGCACCATCGTCCTGACCACCCAGGTCTTGAGCGAGGCGGAAGAGCTCTGCGACGACATCCTCATCATGAACCAGGGCAAGGAAGTCGCCCGCGGCGACCTCTACGCCCTCAAGCTGCTCTCCCGCGGCCTCTACGAAGTGACCATCACCTACGACCAGATGCCGGCGGGCATCGAGACCGAGCTCGCCCGGCTCGAGCCCGTGCGCCTGCACATCGAAGCGAACACCCTGGAGCTGGCCCTGAAAGCCGAGGAGGCGGAGGTGCTCGAGCGGGTGAGCGCCCTGGCGCGGTTGGGCCACGTGCTCAAGGTCGAGGTCGCCGGCGCCAGCCTGGAAGACATTTTCATCGAGTTGATGAAAGCCCCGGAGGCGAAGAGCTGACATGGCGGCCCTGCTGGCGGTGCTCTACCGCGAAGCCAAAATCCGCTTCACCAACCTCATCTGGATGTTCTTCGACCTTTTCTACCCGCTCATCTACTTCCTGCTGTTCGGGGTGATGATGGACTACACCTTCGGCTCGCCCCTGGCCGGGCTGGGGGTGGACTACACCGCCTTCTTCCTCGCCGGCGTGCTGGGGATGGCCGGCTTCGGCATCGCCACCAACACCGCCTGGGGGTTCTTCTTCGACCGCGACAACGGCATCTTCTACGAGATGCTCACCTACCCCATGAGCCGGGCGCAGTTCCTGCTGGGGAAGGTGGTCTTCAACCTGCTGCTGGCCGTCGTCCAGGCCACGCTCACCGTGGGCCTGGGCGTGCTGCTGCTCGACGTGCCGCTGCGGTGGGAGCGCCTGCCGCTCTTGCTCGCGGGGGTGGTGGGCGGGGCGGCGGGGTGGTTTTTCTTCTTCGCCATCTTCGCGCTCAAAATCCGGCGGAACGACCTGTTCAACACCGTGGTTAACCTGTTCTATTTCCTCCTGCTCTTCGCCAGCTCGATGTTCTATCCGCTCGACCCCTTGCCGGGCTGGTTCCGCGCCGCCGCCCAACTGAACCCGCTCACCTGGCACGTGGACGTCTTGCGCTTCTCCACCATCGGCGTGGGCGACCCCTGGAGAATTCTGTTGGAAGCCGCCGCCTTTGTGGTATTTTCCCTGGCGGCGTTCGCCTATGCGGTGCGCACCCTGCAACAGCAGGAGTAGAGAATCGTGGAACCCCAGGAGCTGAAAACTTTTTCCGCCGAGGCGCTGGCGAATTTCCAGACCACTTCGGCCGTGGCCCCGAGTTCGCGCTACCTCATCCGCGCCATGCTGGCGCCGCTGCCGCTGGCCCGGGCGCGCGCCGTGGTCGAGTTCGGCCCCGGCACCGGCGCCATCACCCGCGCCCTGCTCGACTCCCTGCCCCGCCAGGCCACTCTCTACTCCTTTGAAATCAGCCCGCGCTTCCGCGACTACCTGCGCCAGAACCTCTCCGACCCGCGCCTGGTGGTGATTCCCGCCGGGGCCGAGTGCGTGGGCGAAGAGTTGGCCGCCCGCGGAGTGCGGCAGCTCGACGCCGCCGTCTCCTCGCTCGGCCTGACCTTCATGCCCGACACCCAACGGCAGGCGGCGCTCGGCGGGCTGGTCAAATTCCTCGCCCCCCACGGGGTCTTCACCCAGTACCAGTACCTCCACGGGCTGCTGGCCTACTGGCAGCTCTCGGAGGGGCGCATCAGGCGCTTCACGGCAGCGCGGCTGTTGCGCCAGTACTTCTCCACCGTGGCGCGGGAGCTGGTGTGGCGGAACCTGCCGCCGGCGCTGGTCTTCACCTGCCGGCGCTAGCCCCGGACGATTCCACATCTATCTTGGGCAATCCCTGTTCAACGCGAAGGTTGGGGAATCGGGCGGGGCTGGTAGCGGTCGCGCTCGGCGAAGAAATCAATCACGAAAGTGCGCGTCTGGAAGACGGCGGAGTGCACGGTGCCGGCGGGGATGTAGTAGTGGTCGCCGGGGCGGTACCGGCGGGTCTGGCCGCCGATGGTCAGCTCCATCTCGCCGGCGAGCACCACGCCCCACTGCGCCCCGTGGGCGTGCGGCGGCACCTGGCCGATGGCGGCGATGTCCACAAAGAGCACCGAGCTTTGATCGCCCTGCAACAGCCACCCGCGCACGCCGGGGAAGGTGATGTCGGCTTCGGGGAGCTGGCGGATCTCGGGGGGATAGAAATCGTCGGCCATGGCGGTTCCCTCCTGGCGCGCCGCCTATCGTCCCCGGAAGTCCTCCTGCACGCAACAAGAATTGACTGGTGGGGCAGACACTCTTGTCTGCCCGGATTCTCAGGAGACTGCGCAGACAGGAGTGTCTGCGCCACCAACAACGGTTTCTGCCGGTGCTATAATCCGCCCAGGTTCCCGCCATGGCGGTCGCGCCGCAACTCGCTCCCTTTGAGCTGGTGGACCTGCGCCAGTTGCGCGCCCGCGACCTGGCCCCGCTGCTCGAAGAGGAGCGCCGCCTGTGGGCCGAGGAGCTCCACTGGGACTACCGGCCCTCGGCTGAAGTGATTCGCCGGCACGCCGACGCCGGAACGCTGCCGGGCGTGGCGGCGCTCGTCGGCGGGCAAGTGGCGGGGTATTCCTTCTACATCCTCGACGACACCAAGGGCATCATCGGCGACCTCTACGTGCTGCGTCCGTATCGCCGCCAGCCGCCCACGGGGGCCGCGGCCGGGGTCGCCACCCTGCTGCTCGAGCACACCCTCGAGACGCTGGAGAGCTCGCCCCGCCTGCGCCGCCTGGAAGCGCAGATCATCCCCTGCGGCACCGAGCCGCTGGCCCCGGTCTTTCTCGCCCGCGACTTCCGCTCCTTTCCACGGGTGTTCCTCTACAAAGAGCTGCGGCCGCAAGCGCCGCGCGCGGAAAGCGCGCCCGCTGGGGTGGCACTGCGGGTCTGGGAGGACAGCTACTTCCAGCCGATGGCCGGGCTCATCGTGGCGGCCTACCGCGGGCACGTCGACAGCCGCATCAACGACCAGTACGGCACCAGCGGCGGGGCGCTGCGCTTCTTGAAGAACATCGTCGTCTTCCCCGGCTGCGGGATTTTCCTGGCGGAAACCTCGCTGGTGGCGGTTGAAGTCGGGACGGAGCGGCTGCTGGGGGCGGCGCTGACCTCGCGGGTGGCGGCCGGGGTCGCGCACGTCACGCAAGTCTGCGTGGCGCCCGAGCGGCAGGGCCAGGGCCTGGGCCGGGCGCTGATGCAAGCGGTGCTGGCGCGCTTGGCCGGGCGCGGCTACCGCGGCGTCTCGCTCACCGTGACCGCGGAAAACGAGCGCGCCGTGCAGCTCTATTACAAGCTCGGCTTCCAGGTCATCAAAGGCTTCGCCGCCTTCGCCCGCGACCTGGGCTAGGAAATAGCGATATGAAGTGGGCGACAAGACTCGCGGTGGGCGGGTTGGTCGCTGGCGGCGTTCTGCTCCTAGGTTTCTCGTTTGGAGACGACAATCGCTACGCGGCCATGGTCGTGCTACCGCTCATGCTGCTTAACTACCCGAGCGTTCTGCTCTCCACTTTTGCTCTAATGCTGTGGGGAGGGCGCGGAGTCCCGGCATTCTTGCCCATAGCAGTTTCTGCATTCGTGCTTCTTCTCGCGTGTGGTATTCAGTGGTTCTTGATTGGGCGGTTCATTGATTGGATTCGCAAGCGAAAGACCGCGGTCTCGTTACCTTCGCCTGACCTGCACAGGCCTCAATAGCGCTTGTCATTCTGAGGAGCCCGAAGAGCGACGAAGAATCTCAATCCTGCCACGCACTCCGATTGAGATCCTTCGCTTCGCTCAGGATGACAAAACCAACGGTGTAGCGGCGAGTTGACCTCGCCATCCGACTGGCGGCGTGGTTCGGCCCCGAAGCCTCGGGGCTCACCACAAGTAAAGCCGCCGCTACAAATGCTCGAGCTCGTCTTCTTCGAGGCCGAAGTAGTGGCCGAGCTCGTGCAGAACGGTCAGGCGCACCTGCTCGCGAATCTCCTGGTCGGATTGGCAGACGGCCTCGATGTTCTTCTGGTAGAGAAAGACTTGGTCGGGCGGGCCGGGCTCGAAGACGCTCTTCTCGGTGCGGGGGACGCCGACGAACTCGCCGAGCAGCAGCTCCTCGTCGGCCGATGCCCGGCGGCGCTGGCCGCGGGGGCGGTCTTCGACGATGACGACGATGTTTTCGAGCAGGGCGCGGTAGCGCGCCGGCAGCTCCGCCAGCGCTTCTTCCACCAGCCGCTCGAACTCGGCCCGCTTCATGCCTGCCATTCTACTGCCAGCCGGACAGACAGGAATGTCTGTCCTACTTGGTGAGGAGTGAGATTTGGCCCCAGAGGAAGGTTCGGGGCGTTCGGGGAAGGGGTCTCCCATGCGTCGCGACGCGTCTTCCGACGCAGAACGCATGCCGGGTCGAGGGGAAGGCCCGGAGCGGCCGGAATGCTTGACAGGGGCGCAGGCAGCCGCTAGCATCCCGCTTCTCCGCCCGGAGGCCCGCCACCGGACGGCCGAAAAAAACCTGTACCCGTCGGGGGAGATTTTTCGTCTTGGTAAGTCTCAAGCCCGTCGTGGGAATCCTGTCCTGAAGGAGTCTGCGATGCCTCTCTGGCAAACCTCCCGGCATCCCCTTCGTCCCCTGCTGGCGCTGACGCTGGTGGCGCTGCTCGCGCTGGCGCCGCTGGCCGCGCAGGCGCAGCGGCCGCCCGAGCCGCCCTACTTCGCCATCCGCGGCGCCCGCATTGTGACCGTGTCGGGGCCGGTCATTGAAAACGGCACGGTGGTCATCGCCCGCGGGCTGATTGCCGCGGTCGGCACGGACGTCGCCCTCCCGCCCGAAGCCTGGGTGATCGACGGCAAGGGATTGACCGTCTACCCCGGCCTGATTGACTCGCTCACCACGCTGGGCCTGCCGGCGCCAGCGGCGCCGGGCGGCGGGGCCGCCTCGATCGGTGAGGCGCTCCAGCAAGCCGCCCGCCAGCCGATTGCCCGCGGGCCGGAGGACCGCCCGGGAACGACTTCCTGGGAAAACGCCGCCAACAACCTCCAGCTCCCCGACAAGCGGCTCGAAACCTGGCGCAAGGGCGGGTTCACCTCCGCCCTCACTTGTCCCGACCGCGGCATCTTCCCCGGCCAGGCGGCCTTCATCAACCTGGCGGGCGAGCGCCCGCAAGACCTGGTGGTGAAGACGCCGGCGGCGTTGCGGGTCAACTTCAGCCCCGTGGGCGGCTTCTGGAGTTTCCCCGGGTCGCTGATGGGCGCGCTCTCCTACATCAAGCAGGTCTACCTCGACACCGACAACTACGCGCAGGCCTGGGCGCTCTACGAGTCCGACCCCAAGGGGCGCGAGCGGCCGAGCTACGACCGAGCGCTCGAGCCCGTCCGCCAGGCCCAGGCCGGGAACTGGCCGGTGCTGCTGCCCGCCAACCTCACCAAGGAAGTCGAGCGAGCGCTGGCCTTGAGCGCGAAGACCGGAGTCAAGCCCATTCTTTACGGGGGCCAGCAGGGTTACGAGTTCGCCGACTTGGCGGCGGCGAAGAAAGTGCCGGTGCTCGTCAGCCTCAAGTGGCCGGAGAAGGCGAAGGACGCCGACCCGGAAGCCGACGAGCCCCTGCGCCTGCTGCGCTTCCGCGACCGCGCCCCCTCCAGCCCCGCGGCGCTCCAGAAGGCGGGCGTGAAGTTCGCCTTCTATTCGGACGGCCTGGGCACCCCGGCCGACATCCTCAAGGCCGTCAAGAAAGCGATTGACGCCGGGCTGCCGGCCGAGGCCGCGCTGCGGGCGCTCACCTTGAGCCCCGCGGAAATCTACGGCGTGGGCGACCGCCTGGGCTCGATCGACACCGGCAAGATCGCCAACCTGGTCGTAGCCGACGGCGACCTCTTCAACGAAAAAACCAAGGTGAAGATGGTTTTCATCGACGGCGAGAAGTACGAGGTCCGCGAGCCCAGCCGGCCGAAGGAGCCGCCCACGGTGAACCTGACGGGCAAGTGGACGCTGACGGTCTCGACCCCGCAGGGCCCGCAGGAGTCCACCGCCGACCTGACCATGGCCGAGGACGGGACGCTTACCGGTTCCGTGACCGGGCAGCGCGGCACCGCCTCCATCACCAGCGGCTGGGTGAGCGGCGCCAAGTTCAGCTTCACCCTCAGCATCACCATGGGCCCGCGCACCGCCGAAGCCACCTACACCGGCACGGTCGAAGGCGCGAAGATGAGCGGCACGGTGAGCCTGGGCCCGTTCACATCAGACTTCACCGGCAAGCGCCCCGACGCCGGGTTCACCCTGAACGGGTTCACCGTGAACGGGCAACTCTAGGAGGCCGACCATGAAGCGCACTATTCTCTCTGCTCTGCTGATATTGGCGGTGGCCGCCCTGGTCGCGCCGGCGGCCGGCGCCCAGGACCAGGTCACACTGATCAAGAACGCCACCGTGCTCACGGTGACCAGGGGCACGATCGAAAACGGCGACGTGCTCATCCGCAACGGCAAGATCGCCGCCGTGGGCAAGAACCTGAAGGCGCCCGCGGGGGCGACGGTGATTGACGCCACCGGGATGTACCTCCTGCCCGGCATCATCGACTGCCACTCCCACATCGCCGTGGACGGCGGGGTGAACGAGGGCAGCATCGCCGTCTCTTCCATGGTGGGCATCGAGGATGTGATCGACCCGGAGGACATCGACATCTACCGCGACCTCGCCGGCGGCGTCACCACCGCCAACGTGCTCCACGGCTCCGCCAACCCCATCGGCGGCCTGAACGCGGTCATCAAGCTGCGCTGGGGCCAGGACGCGCGCGGGCTGCTTTTCGAAGGCGCCAAGCCCGGCATCAAGTTCGCCCTGGGCGAGAACCCCAAGCGCTCGAACTTCACCCCGCCCCCGGGCG
>Ga0209342_10000448_pt1 | contig 47508 bp, 73 predicted proteins | sample RifCSP16_2_FD_184023 | JGI IMG/M metagenome (GOLD analysis project Ga0209342, IMG submission 184023) | Soil microbial communities from Rifle, Colorado - Rifle CSP2_sed 16_2 (SPAdes) (version 2) | ecosystem: Environmental > Terrestrial > Deep subsurface > Rock core/Sediment | place: Rifle...
CAAACGGCTTACCACCACGCGCTTCGGTGTACCTGTAACGAAGATCTGTGGTGGTAAGCCGTTTGGGCGCTCTATACGTGTGGCGAGTTGCGCGTTCGTCCAGGCATCCATGCCGTACCGCATCTCTGCCGGCTCGTCAATCCAGCAACCCATGAGGTTCGGGCCCCTGACCTTACCCTGCTCCCTTGCATGGTAGAGGCGTAGCCTTGATCCGTTCGCGAAGTCCACCTGGTTCACCGATCCGCGCCAGTGACGAAACTCGGGGGGAATCATGGTGTACAGATTCTCCTCTAAGCACTCCGTGACCCCATGATCCACTGTAGGAGTGAGCAAGCCATACGAGCCGGGCTCCGTACAGATCCGATGCGCGAGCCACTCCCCACCCCCCTTTGACTTACCACTAGCCCGACCACCTATGTAGAGGCTAGTTTGCTTGGATTCGTGGGGGAGCTGCGCTGGGCGAGCTGCTACCTGGCTCCACATGTCCCAGCGTTCCTGGCCAGCTATACGCATGGCCTCAACGCGGCTAGGGTCAGGAGTCTCGTCGCTCATTCTTCTGCTGCAAAGCCTTGTCCCGCATTTCCCGGATTGAGTCTCGCCACGCTTCCATAGCTGGGCCAATCGCTCCAAGAGACACGTTCACATCGATCTCTTCCCGGTAAAGACTGGGCTCGTGGGTCTTCAACCAGTGAGCGGCCTGTGCAGCGTCACCATCCTTAACTGCCTTGAGCCAGGTGGCTTCGCAGAGGATGATGGCTTGTGCGCGGGCGCGGGCGAAGGCGTCGGCAAATTCTAGGTAGATGGTGCGGTCTTTGGGGACGTGTTCGTTGGGTCGTGGTTCTAGGTTTGGGTCTCCCCACCTGAGCCATTGGAAGAATTGTTGACGGTTGATTCCGATTGATTCGGCTACGACTCGTTTGGGTACGCCTGCTGCTGCGAGGCGGATGGCTTCGGCTTGTACTTCGGGTGTGAGGTGTGTGGGTCGACCTGCTGGCATACGTTGATTCTATTCTGCCGGGTCGGCTACGGGGTGGGGGAGTGGTTTGTGGTTCGTGTGTTTCATGAGGGGACAACTTCGAAACCCTGTTGCAAGTTCTCCTTGCACACCATGCACGAACCACAAGGTGGTTAGGCTCCTACGCCGAGGATCCAGAGGAATAGTCGTGTGGTTGCTGCTGCGATGAGTGCGAGGATTGCGAAGGCTATGGCTCCGGCTAGGATGGCTGCTGGGATGGTGAGGTCGATGACGCGCTTCGAGTCGTGTGTTTCGTCGGGTGTTTTGTTGACCCAGTTGCAGTTGTCGTGGTTGACGGGGTGCCATGGTTGGTGGAGTTCTCCGCTGCCGCTGCAGTTGCGGCATCTTCCCAGGTAGCCTTCGTCGTCTCCTGTTCCGGAGCCGAGGCATGGTGGGCATGGGTGGGGGAGTCCGTACTGGCCGCCGTCTGCTGTGAGGGTGATTTGGTGTCCGTTGATTGGGGTTGGTTTTCCGAGTTCTGTCATGGTCATGTGATTCTCCATCTTGTGCCGATGATGATTGCTGCTGCGAGGCTGGGGGTTCCGTGCTCGACTAGGGCTTGGTACTCGTTGTGTATTACTTTCATGATGTGTGATGCGTTGGCGGCGTGTTGGTCTATGTCTGTGATGAGTTGGAGGAGTGGATCTGGGGGTGGGAGCCGTGGGTCATCGTCGCTACTCATCGCTTTGCAGCTCCTGTTTGATTGCTTCCATTGCGGTGAGTAGTGAGGGTATGGGGTGACGTGTTTCTACGGGGTATTCATTGTAGTGCAGTCGTTGTTTGATGGCGACGTCGACTTGTGCCCATTCTTCGCTGGTGAGTGTGATGCTATGCGTTCTCATCGATGATTACTCCTGTGGCTAACTCGGTTTGTTGGTGGTGCCATGCGGCTCGGAGGTTTGTTAGCCAGTTGAGGCGGAAGGCGTACTGGTCTTGGGTTTTGCTGGTTCTCATGGCGTTTTCGACCCATGCGATGGTTCGTAGGCTGATGTCTTTTTGCATGGTGTTCCTATCCTGGGTGGTTGGCGTGGTAGGTGAGGAGAATCGCTGTTGCTAGGGGAAGAAGAGTTATGGCGATGATGGTCGGGTGGTCTTCGTCGAGGTCTGGTGTTGCGACTAGCCATATGGCGATGATGAAGAATAGTGCGGCGAGTGTAGCGTCTATCGCGGTGATCATCGCGTGGCTCTTTCTGCGACGTAGTCTCGAACCATTCCGCAGGTTTCTATGAGTTCGTCGATTGCGTCAGCAGTGTCGTCGTAGTGCTCGTATATTGGTACGAGTTCTGATGCGGCTTCGATTACGAGTGTGGCTAGTTCCAGAAACATCACTGCCTGATTCGATGGTGGTACTTGCTCGAGTGCTTTTGATATTGCGGTGATGAGGCTTGTTTTGCCTTTTTCGTTGCCGTTAAGTATGACGGTTATGAGGGGGATTCCGTTGGTGTGTTCTGAGAGTATCGCGAGGATTTCCTGTTCGGTGGCTTGGTCGCCGATGTGGATTGGTTTGAGGCTCAAGACGGGTTCCTCCCGGTGGTGTGGCGTTGTCTTTGGGAACCTACCCAGGTGGTCGGACGCTGCTACCTAGCGGTGGTGAGGTAGGGGGTGGCATTGGCGCCACGCCTTGACTGTCCAATAGGTGTGGCGGGCTTCTGTGACCCACTGCTGGTAGGCGGTGGGGTAGGCGCTGCGTTCTACGGCCTGAGCGAGGCTCGCTGGGTCGATACGGGGGTTGTAGCGGTAGATCTTTAGGGCGCCCCGGATGAACCATCCGGCGCTGTTCTCTGGGACGAGGCGCCACGCTATGGTGCCGTGTAGGTCGATGAGTTGGAAGAGGCCGACGCTGCTGCCGTGCCCGTAGGGGAGGTTCCTGGCGCTGGCTTCTTGGGTGGTGGCTGCGATCGCTGCTATATGGATGACTCTGGGTGCGTGGTGGTGTCGTGCTGCTCGGAGTATTCGGAGGATCATTCTACGTTGGTGCAGGGTGGCTCGTCGGTGTTTTACGGTGATACTGCGGAGTGTGGGGGGGTGGGTTTTGCAGAATCGTGGGAGCTGGTGAGCTGGTGAGTTTGTGGACTTTGTGGTGGTTGCCGGTGTGGCTGCTGGGAATGCTAGACAGAGGAGTGTGAGGGTGAACGCCAAGCGGCGAAGATATTTTGGGGGGGTGGGCATTTTCGAAGACTAGCACACACCCCTGGACGCTCCACACATGCTGCTAGTTTTGCGGCTGGTTATACGCCTCTCCATGCGGAAAAACCACCAATGGGCACTTCGGCCAGAAAACGCATCGGTACAAAATCGTCCGACCGTTCTCTCCAACGAAGACGAATCGGCCACCACAGCGTGGGCAAGGACTTCTGGTAATGCTCCTGCTCATCGTGGGGTGTCCGGGGGGTATGTCACGATACGACTTCGTCTTGGTGCTTCAATCCGAAGCCGCTGGTTTCGTTGATTGGCTCCGAGTACCAAGGCTGGGAGCGACCCCGCGGGTTGTGGCGACTAGGCGGGGCGCTCCCCACCAACCAACTACCGCAGTGTTCAGTGCACATAGTTCTCGTCTCCCAGCATCGAATTCAACGCGATCTGCACGAGCTTCAAGGCCCCGTCTCGGCGTCGATGCTGCACCCACCCCACGATCCCACCCTGATCCCATGACCACTTGTAGTCCCTGAGATCACAGTCATCGTCGCGGCAGTGCCCTCCGGGGTGCCCACGATTCGTGACCATGAAGCAATCCACACGGTCTAAGCCCCCGAAGCCAGTTACTGAAACATCTACGAATAGGCTCATAGCCCCTCCAGTCTCCGGTCGGGCATCCCCTCAAACGAGAACTGCGTACAGACCTGCGCCAGCCTACTAGCAATCTGGGGAGACCCCAGCCTCTCCGACAACGCTCCGAGGTCGAGGTTCGAGGTAACGATCATCGGGAGACGCTTGTTTAATCGGTACTCAACTAGAGCGTACAGTCGCATCCTCACCCAATCCTTCGGTGTCTCGATACCTATGTCATCCAGGATCAGGAGAGAAGCTGACTCCATGCGATCCCAGATAGAGGAAGCATCCTGACCACTGGAAAACGCGGCTAGGGTATCGAGGATCGTCATCGGAACATTCGCCCAAGCGACACGAAAACCGAAGTCAACCCGGTGCCGCACATACCAACGCTTCGCCAGAGCAGCTGCCGAATGGCTCTTCCCTGCGCCAACCGATCCGTACAGATACAGCCCGCCGTGGTCTTCACCCGTCCAATCAGACAAACCAGCCGGCAAGTCACGGGGGTGTGAACCATGGAGATGTTCAGGGATGATTCCCCGAAGATCCCTATCAACACGGTACTCGTCGTACTCCTTCTGATGCTGCTCACAGAGCGTGTTGTGGGACATACACTCATCGATCCGCCAGTTATCTCGGCAGACGTCACACGACTGATTTGGGGCGGACATACTTCGACACCTCCTCGCGGCGCTGCGATGACCGGCCGGCTATAGCGATGCCAGCGTCGACCTTACTGGCCCTTCTGAAGATCGTGGTGATGTCCAGGTACACGGTTTTCTGGTCGTTCTTTCCTCGGTGGAAGTCGTCTGCGGCGAATCCGTCTATGGCTTGTGTGAGTTCGGCGGGGGTGTATCCCTCTTTCAGTCGGGAGTAGATGACGCGTCGCCGGTCGTTTGTTAGTCGGCGTCTTTTGGCGTGTCCGTTGGGGTTGACGATCGGTGCGGCGATGGCGAGCCAGTGCTCCCAGACGATCTGTGCTTGTTCGTTCATTGGGTCGTCTGCTGTTTCTGTTTTTGGGGCGTCAGACGTTTCGTCTGACAAGAGTACTTCAGTACTCTCTATGTCTTGATCTTTTCTCTTGTTCTCTAGTTCTCTAGGGGGGCCAACCGGGGTCACGTCGGGGGCCCCTGGTTGTTTTGGTGACCTTTGGGGGCCTCGTTTGGAAAGCGATCGCTGGGGTTGGTGGTCGTCGAAGTCCACTATCCATGCCCAATTTCCGCGGTCGGTGACGTGTCCAGTGGTGATGAGATTGACGCGTTCTAGGTCGGTGAGTGCGGAGCTGATTCTCTGGTCGTCATCCCACCCAGGGACGCTTGGGAAACACTGCTGGGCGATGTCTCGTAGTTCGATTGCTCCATACGAGTCGGATGCTAGGTGTAAGGCGATGTAGAGGATGCGTCCGTCGTCGTTTGTGCGCCTCCATTTCTTACTGGTTAGCAGGGCTTTGTGTATTGGTCTCCATGCGCTGGACGTACGGGGGTTCATCTGGGGTCTCCTACGGGGTCGCGTTGGGGGTCGCTTGTGGCGTCTCTTAATGGCATGAACCTATGGAACGCATCGGATGCAGCGGGGTCACGACGGGGGCGCACAGTTCCGCCCAGAGCTGTGTCCGACGCGACTCGTAGTGTCCTCGCATCGCCACCCAAGGAGCCCCAAGTGAGCAGCAGCCGACACCAGGAAGACAGTGACGATGAGGCGCCTGATACACGACCGAGTGATCTGGTTGATTGGGCTTTGAGGGTGTCACGGAGGTAGCAATCAGACGAGAGGAGACTACGTTGAGCACAGACCTAGAGACCAGCACAGAATCTACGAAGTACGAGTTGGCGGTAACGGGAACTGGGGGAAACCTTGGGGAGATCTGGAGCGAGGAGATGAGTGGCTTCGACTTGTCGTTTGACCGTGTGAAGGTGCCTGCTGGTGGTGGGTTGTCGTGGGAGGTTCCTGGAGATGACCCGAATCGTCCTGGTCAACTCGCTGAGTTAGTGGGTGTGATCGTTGATCACCACCCGATAAGTAGCCTGTGGTTGAACCCGTTCACTGGCGATAACCAGCCTCCGGATGCGTATAGCTTGGATGGCAAAGTGCAGGTGTTGACTGATGCCGCTCGAGAGGCTGGCGCATTGGAAGACCTCGCGTCGTGCCCGTTCAATCAGTGGGGTAGCGCACACCTGGTGGGTGGAGCAGGTGGTGGTAAGGCCACGAAGAACATGCATCGTATCTACCTGCTGGGTAGTGGTGAGGCGTTCCCGTGGCAGGTTACTCTGCCTCCCACGAGCGTGAAGGCGTTCGGGGACTTCCTTGGGAAGCGCATCGTGGCCAAGAGTCGCCGAAGCACAGACGTAGTTGTGAGTATCGGCCTCGTCAGGGATGTCAGTAAGGGCGGCATCACCTACTCCAAGGCTACATTCCAGGTACTCGTAGACCTCGATCCAGTGCAGGTAGCTGCAGTGCGGGAGTACGCAGCTTCGATCCGCACTCACTCGCGGAGTGTGGCGGTAGCTGATGACGAGTACGGAGTCACAGCGCCGAACCCAGCCACTGCCACTGCGGTGACCAGCAGCGTGGCCGACGACGATGACATACCGTTCTAGTGTTGGGCTCTCCGATGAATGTAGGGGGGGTGTGGGCTCCCGAACAGCCACGCCCCCCCTACCAGGGGATGCACGTGTCGACTATGTGTCCTGTGCAGATGGTTTTGGCTAGTGTGTATCCGGAGAGGTACCCGAATTTTGTGAGTGCGGGGGTGGAGAAGCTCGGTAACCTATGCCGCGACTTGTTCGTTCATGACGTGCTGAACTCGATGTATTCGAATAGTTTGACGGAGGTTCCTATCCCGTGGGGGGGGAATCGTAATCGGGGGCATATTGACATCGTGTCGGATAGGACTGCTCCGTTGGCGAATCCGTTGTTTGGTGTGGGCCGGGTTGGTTTCGAGGTGAAATCCACCACCACGCTGAAGAAGCCAGCAGGTGATCACGTGGAGCAGAGCCTACGATATATGCACATCGCCGAGGTGTACGGTGTGCCGTTCGACTATTTCTGGATCATCCTTGTGGACAAAGCTGACATCGCGCGGAGTACGGCTTGGCCAGTGACACTCACACGAGAGGATTCTACGAGGATCGGTGAACTGCTCGCATGGGCCGACACAACCAAGCAACTCATCGTCGAAGGACACGAGCCAGAGGAGTCTGAGCTACTCACTAGATGCGTCTGCGCGCGGTGCTTCAAGGAAGCACCAAAGACGAATGACGAAGTGTTCGACCGTATGGCGTCGGCGCTACTCTTAGACGGTCAGTTAGATGCGGAGGCGAAGAATCAGATACGTATCTACGCGGCGGGCGTACTCGAGTCGGGTCAGTCACTCAGATCTGACACTGGGTGGACAGTCAGTAAAGGCCGAACAGGAATGGTGACCATACGATACCGAGAACCAAGCGAGACGGTACTCGGCGCAGAACACGAGTCAGCGTAGAATCAACCAAGTAAACCCGAAGAGAAGGAGTATCAGTGAGTGTTATCGAATATGTAGCCAAGCCACAACAGAAGCCGAAGCCACCAGCGAACGGTAACCCAGGCGTGGTTCCTCCCTGGTTCCAGAATGTTGTGCGTGATGGTGGGTGCTCTGGTGGCGGGGGGATTGTTCCTCCTGATCTTTTGCCGCCGTACTTCACTATTCTTCCGACACCCTGGCCACCAGACCGGGATGACTCCGAGGATGGGTTTGTGACGTTCAGGTGTGACGAGGCCCCGATCACATGAGTGTGGACTCTAAGGTGTCTGTGACTACGATACTCCTGGAACGCGTGCTCAGTAAATGCAGTATCGCGGAGTCTGGGTGCTGGGAGTGGACAGCAGCAAGGAACGATGCGGGATACGGATACGTCTGGGTCGATAGTTCCCTACAACGAGCACACCGTGTCGTGTACAGGATGCTCGTTGGGGAGATCCCAGAAGGATTACAACTCGACCACCTGTGTCGTAACCGTGCGTGTGTCAACCCGGAACATTTAGAGGCGGTTACACCGAGGACTAATTCTCTCCGTGGAGAACATGCAACCAAGACACATTGCCCGAGAGGGCACATTCTCGATGGAGTGAGGCAAGGATCGAGAATGAATGGGTACCCACGAAGGTACTGCCTGACGTGTAACAAGTACCAATGCAAAGCGTACAGGGCGGCTAGGCGTGCCTGAATACCTATATACCTGCATGGAATGTAACCACGTGTCTGAGCAATCAGAGCAGCGGGGCGAGCGCTGGATGCTGTACTGCGTCGCGGAGAAGAAACCCAGGTTGCATGCACGCGTGTACGAGGCTCCCAGTATCGGCCTTGGGGAGCTTGGGAAGACCCCTCCGAGGTGATGATACAACCCGCCGAATGTAACGTAGTCAACCCGGAGAATGTAAACGATGCGCCATGAATAGTTACGACTCTGATAGGTACCAGTGCTCGACGTGTGGCGAGCGTGCATTACTGATGGCGATGCCGGGGGTTGGACTCTTGGATCGCGTGGTTGGCGGGGTCACTACGTGGCGTTTCATGCAGCACGGCTCGGGGTGTACCGGCCAGGTATGGGACAGGATCTCTTCACTCCCATACGACGCCGACAAGGCCACTAGGATGATCATATGACCATAGGAATCACAAGCGAAACCACGAAGATCACGCAGCCAAACACACCCAGTTTCACACCCCGTTTCACACCCCGCGAGTTAGCTTCGTACCACGCAGCGATGATCCTCAGCGAAGCGGTACTCGAATCCATAGCGATATTGAAGGACATTCCACAGGGACAACTAGTACGCGTTGACCAAGCTCGAGACTTGTTGGAGACCGCTCTTCATGTATCACAGTCAGCGATCGACGTGGCGAGCACTCGGTAAGCAGTGGCCAGGATCGCAGAACAATCTTACGAAGTTGTCGGTGTCGATACTCTCACCACGCATCCTCAGAATGCGCAGCAGGGAGACATCGGCGCGATACACACCAGCATCGAAACCAACGACTTCTACGGAACGATCGTGGTACAAAAATCTACGAAATGGGTCATCGCCGGGAACCACAGACTGATAGCAGCTCGCCAAGCAGGCCTATCACAAGTACCCGTGGTGTTCGTGGATGTCGACGATGAGCGCGCACTGAAGATGATGGTCGCAGATAACCGAACCACCGAACTCGCCACTCGTGATGAGCAAGCACTCGCAGACATCCTGACCAGTTTGAACAACACGCCCGAAGGGTTAGTGGGTTCCGGGTATGACGGTGATGACCTAGAGAACCTCCTCTTCGACCTCGGAAACGGATTCGACCCAAACGGTTCTGGGTCGGCGTCTGACCCGGAGCCAACCCTCGCTGACGAAGCACAAGCGAAGTGGCTAGTAGAAATCGGAGACACATTCAGCGGCCAAGGAATCACACTCACATGTGGAGATGCCAGAGACGAGTCTTCGTATAGTCGCATGGACAGTGACGCGAGTGTTCTGTGGACAGACCCACCCTACGGCGTCGACTATGCCGGGAAGACAAAGGATGCTTTGAAGATCAAGGGTGATGCGTGTACGGAAGACGAGTTGCGTAGTCTCTTGGTTGCTGCTTTCGACGCGGCGTTTACTCGCCTTTCTGCCGGGGGGGGGTGGTATGTAGCGGCCCCGCCTGGGCCGCTACACCTCGTGTTCCTCGAATCGTTGTTCACGCGGGGTTTGCGTCAGACGCTGATCTGGCAGAAGCAGCAATTCGTCATGGGTCGGAGTGACTACCACTACAAGCACGAACCTATCCTGTACGGTTGGAAACCAGGAGCTGCGCATACATGGACGGGTGGTCGTAAGCAGACCACGTTGCTGGAGCACGACAGGCCACGCGCATCGAAGGAGCATCCGACGATGAAGCCAGTGAGTCTGGTACGGCAGTGCCTCGCGAATCACGCAACAAAGGAATCGTTTGTGCTCGACCCGTTCTGTGGTAGTGGGACGACTCTTCTAGCTGCTAACCAGCTTGGATTGCGCGCGCATGGCATCGAGTTGGATCCGAAGTTCGCTGCCGTCACACTGCAACGACTCGAAGACGCAGGAATCAGCATGGAACGCGACCCGTTCTAATGACTAGTGGCCCCTGGACATTGACCGTGGATGGTTCCCCTCCACCCAGGCCCGGAAGGGTTCATTGGTCTGTGATCCAGCGGGAGAAGACCCGTTGGACTGAGTACCTTGGTTTCCTAGCGATCCAGAAGAAGATCCCCCTATGTGAGCCGGGAGAACGTCGTAGCGTACGGGTTACGTTCTACCGTCCCGGCCCAGCGAGTGATGCTGATAATGCCCATGCTGCTTGCAAGGTGTGTCTCGATGCCATGAAGCGCGCTGGGTTGATAGAGGATGATTCCCCGAAGCACATCACCTTAGCGGTAAGCACGGTTCCATCGTCGAAGAGTCGAACGGTTATCGAGCTGGACAAGATCCCGGTAAGCGGTTCGTAACGCGTTCAGCCGGCGAATTTTAAGGATTCGGTAGGTTCCACTCAAGTAATCATCCTGTTCTGCCGATAGTAGAAGCATGAACGATAACCAGGCAGGAGACGGAACGATGAGCACGAAGACAGAGACACCCGCAGAACTCGAAGCAACCCAGAGCGTGTTCCCGCGGTGGATGCGGGAAGCGTGTGAAGGAGCTTCCATGGTGAAGGTAACCAGGAAGCACACCCCCTGGGGAACCGTAGTCGTCTCGGTCGAAGTAGTAGCATGATTGTCGACCACGATACCCCCACCCCAGAGCGGTCGATTCGGAAGCGCATAGAGAACCGCGTAGAGAACGCCGCGCTATGGTTCTGCGTGGTCTACACCATGGGAGACTTCGTGTGGCGCGCTACTGATGGTCACTCGATGATGCCGCAGTGGGGGCCACTACTGTAGTCCCCACGCATCGACACTCCAGTGGGGGTGTAGCGTGACCCGCCGGAATGTTGTACCCTACCCCTAGCCACGACCCAGGAGCCACCCATGAGCCACCAGATCATTGCACCCGCGCGCCAAGGAACAATCATTCCCGACACCGACCCGAACTGGCCCGACCGAGCCGCCAGAGGCAGAGCCGACGAGCACCTCGACTCCATCCTCATACTCATCAAGCACGCGACGCAGCGCATCCAATCACTAGGAGACCTCCCTACCGATATCCGCGAGGCAATCATCCAGAACCTGGGGTACGCGAAGGACTCCGTTGGCGACGCCGAGATGCACCTACGACGAGTATCGGAGAACCAATGAGCACAGAATTGGACACGTTGAAGTTCGCGATCATCAACAGCGACGGCGACGAGTTGTACTGGGGCGAACTATCGTTCTTCGCTGGGCACAACCCCACCCTGGGTGAGATCAGGGAAGCAGCCGTGGAGGAGTACACGGAGTACATGAACAACGGGTACGACGAGTACGACGAGGCGTACGATGTGCGGTTGATACGCGGATCGGACAAACCATGAGCAGCCCTAAGGGTGAACTGACGGTGTTCGTGTGGGGGCACAAGAATGGCCTACGAGTCATACACAAGAAGAAGTACGCCTCGGAATGGGGTGCACGACGCTACGCATCCGCAGTCACCAGTAAGCGTGGTATTGCGTACGCCACCATCTACCAGGGTGACGAGGAGCGCATTGCCGAGTACAAGCTGGGCGTAGAAAAAACTGATCATAAGTGGTTACAGATGACCATCGACAACGAAGCAGGAGCAGGCGTCATGACCCCAAGCAGAAAAACATCGAAGAAACCCAGGAAGAAGTTGAGTGGCGTGGAGCGTTACGAAGCGAACGTCCGCAAAGCAGAACGAGGCAAAGTAGCCCGGCCCCAGCACCACTCCAAGTACGACATCACAAAGGAAAAGGCCGAGGAGATTCGACAGCGCGTGCGCGCAGAATCCAGCAAAGCTACCAAGACGACCAAGCCAAACAAGAACGCTAGGCAGCCTCGTCGCCGCGTAGCAATGGCCAGCGCCACCGTGGAGCGGAGCATAACAATCCCCGTCGCGGCCAACCCGGAACCATTCGTTGGTATCACCATTGACGAGGCCCACGCACCCATCATCACAGCCGCACTAAAACTCCTCGCTGACAGGCAACAAAACCATCTGGATGCGCTCCTCGCGACCTCGAAACAGACGCAACTATTGCTCGTGCAATTCGACGACGCGGTATCGTCATGACCGGGCGGTGCTGCGCGAAAACCAGGGATGGCGGGCAATGCTCCAAACGAGCCAAGGACACCGTAGCTATAGGACGAACACTCATCCAAGTGTGCCTGAGCCACGGTAGCTTGTATCGTGAACTCGCATTCTTCGAAAGTGGCAGAGTCGCAGAGCAACGCATCACGCGCGGAATAGACCTGAACAAGAAGGAGACACTGATTCATGGTTGACGACTGCTACCCCGACGGCGTCTACGCAGGCAGCTACGATGCACCATGGAACGACGAGTATCGTCCAGGACAACGAGCCAGAGACGAAGCCAGGTGGTCACACTTCAATACCAAGCACAAGCAAGAGAAAGCAAGTGATGAGTATTGGGAGCGTCGAGACCGCGAGCGTGGAATACTCGGACGAATCTCCGTCGTTGAACTCCCCAAGCCACCACTACGTCATCTCGCGAGTCTCGATGATTGCCTCAGAGACATCGAAGCGAGCTTCAAAATACCAGCAGTGCCACGTCGAAGAATAGGGGAAGCACCATGAACCCACCCCATGAAACCCAATCCTCGCCCGTCAACCGGGCAACTCAGACCGTCGACCAAACTGCTCGTGAACTCGGCATCTCGCGTGCAAGTGCGTACCGGGCGGCGCATTCGAGCGAGATACCCACGATTCGCATCGGCCGACGGCTGTTAGTGTCGGACGCGGCTATACGGCGACATCGACTGGATTGGGTGTCCCGACGTGTCTGATATCCCAGAAGCAATGTTGCAATCCAAAGAGCCATTCTCCATCGATATCGGCGACGGCTTGCGCGGGTTCGTCACGGGCGGCAAATACGAATCGGTGCGGCAGGCGGTCTACACCCGCCAGCAGGAACTGGAATCCGTTGCTGTGCCGCCACCGGCCGCTGTATTCGAGCGCGAGAAAAGTCTGACCCTGACCATTCAAGTGGTCTGCACCGGCCCAGACGGCCCAGCATCGTTTCAGGCGCTCACAGATTCACTGCTCAACCAACAGGCACCCATCGAATGGTGCCAGCGACTAGAGGGAATGCGATGACGGTCAAATACGCCATTGCCAAGATAGACGGCCCGCTGGGGAAAATGGGGACGCCGTTCCATCCCGGCTGTATCTGGCCGGAGTACGGGCACCGAACTGGCTGGTTTCGTCGCCACTTCAGTTTCGGGGACATCGACCCGGCAGACCTTGCCGGCCAGCATTGCGGATACTGCAATGACGACTGGCAGCCCGGCCCGAAGCGGTTGCCGCCGTTCCCCGGCGCGATATCCCGGCATTGCCTGAATTGCCCGCCGAAGCCGAACACACTGCCGATGGATGCCGTGGTGTCGGTCGGGTTCGGCATGGCCGACGTGAGCTGCGACGGCGAAACCGTGCTGGACGGCGAGCAGGCATACCAGCAGGGCAAGCCCGACGTAACCGTGGCAGACGCCGAAGTGCTGGCAGTAGCCGACCCTGACCACGATTGGCGCGTCCGAAAGCATGGCCCGATGGGCGGGCAGGAATGGCAGCGGCACGGCGTAGGCGAGTGGGTCTACGTCAAACGTATTCCGGGGTTCGCATGATTTTCAAGCCCGTGCTGATAGCCAAGATTCTGGACGGCGAAAAGACCGTGACCCGTCGCCCCGCGAAGTTCGACGCGCCGTGCAGGTACGAAGCGGGGAAGACGTACAGCATTCAGCCCGGCATGGCCCGACCATCGGTTGCCCGAATCAAGGTGCTGTCTGTCGAGCGCCAGCCGATCCACCGGATACACGAAATGGGCGAAGGCCAGCGCGAGGGATTCAAGGACTCCGGCGCGTTCGTTGATTACTGGATCGGCCTATATGGCGCATACACCGACACGCTGCCGGTGTGGCGCATTGAGTTCGGCCTAGTCGAGCAGGTGGCTTCGGTGTGCCATTGCTGCGAGGGCAAAGGGGTGCTGCCGTATGTCGGATGAACAGGGCAAAGGACTGCAGTACGGCATTTTGCCTAACAAACAGAACCTTGCGACGGGTAGCGTCGTGTTCCCGCCGATCAAACGAACGTGCATCGTGTGCGGGCGACTGCTCGCCCCGTACTACAGCAAGCCGCTAGACGAACGCGGACGCTGCGAAAACAGGAAGTGCCAAGATGTCTGACACCGAAACAGCGCCTGTCTATGTTCGCAAACCAGCTGGCAGCATGGGAGAACTGTGTGCCGAAGTTGGTTGCCGCAGAGCCGCCGATATAAAGCCGGACACGTTCGCACCGTGGCTATGCACAGACCACTACATAGGGTGGCTGGAAACCGAGTTGGCAGCGAAACGAACCGAGTTGTTTGACATGTGCCGACACGTTGACCGGCTAGAAAAATATAAGGCGATGAACCCAGGACTACGGGTATGACCAGGCCAGATCCAACAGTTCCGCCTAATGAACGCGAGTACGCACTCGAATGCGCTATGTGTGGAACCGGAAACCGGAAAGGTAACGCTTCCCTGTTCACTTTCGCGTGCGGGTCTGCACACTGGCCCTACGCCGCCACGAAGTGGAAACACACAGAGGCCTGTCGGATCATCGCTGGCCTGAAGAAACAGGTCGAACGAATGGAAGAGCTAGGTGGCGTGGATGTCCCGTTCTAACAAGGATCATGTTATCGCTGCGACACCGAGTAATGACATACATGTTTCAGATGTTGACGACGAAAACAAGTTTCCCATAACCAATGCGGAGAATCCAGGGGTGCGAGTATGACTAGCCCAGATCGAACATTGCCGGACAAATGGGCCGCACCGTTCGACCCCGGCGAGCTTGACCTACTGGAACGATTCCAAGACAACCCCGCCACACACAGCTACACATGCCCTGATGGGCACGGCGATCTACAGCCGAACAGGGTCGGCCTTGTGTGCTGGTGTGGATACCTACAGACCTGGAGCCACGCGCATGGAAACTGATCCACATATGAGCAAGAAATACGAGTTGACCAGCGAGACAATGACCAAGTTCGGCGTGACATTCCGACGCGTGAAAGCACTGCGCGACATCCCTCGTTTCGGTGTGAAGAAGGGCGACAAGGGCGGATGGGTCGACGCAGAGAAGCGGCTCGATCAAGCCGGCGATGCGTGGGTGTACGGCGATGCGCGGGTGTACGGCGATGCGCGGGTGTACGGCGATGCGCGGGTGTACGGCAATGCGCGGGTGTCCGGCAATGCGCGGGTGTACGGCGATGCGCTGGTGTACGGCAATGCGCTGGTGTACGGCAATGCGTGGGTGTACGGCAATGCGTGGGTGTACGGCAATGCGTGGGTGTCCGGCAATGCGTGGGTGTACGGCAATGCGTGGGTGTCCGGCAATGCGCGGGTGTACGGCGATGCGCGGGTGTACGGCGATGCGCGGGTGTACGGCAATGCGCGGGTGTCCGGCAATGCGCGGGTGTTGGTCGTCACAAACATAGACGGTATTTCCGTGACGGTTTGGCGAGAAGCGGACGGACACGGAGCGAACTGGAACGGCCGGCGCTCGGTCGACGACGCGGAGCTATGGCTGCCGGAATCGCACAAGTCGCTCGCGCCGTATCTCAAGGCGCGGGTTGCGGAGTGGACGGTGGACGAACCGGATACAGACGACGGTGATGATCATGCGGAGTTGATTGAGCGTTTGGCGAAGGCTGAGGCGGAAGTTGCTGCGGTTCGGGAGGCTCTTGCTGTATGACCGATGTCCCACAACTACGGTTGAAGGACATCGTTCGCCCCGAGTACGTGACCACGAAGGAAGCCGCCGTAATCGCAGGGATAGCAACGCAGACATTCGTCAATCAGAAACACATTGGCGTCAACCCACCTGTGCCGGAACCTGCATATCAACTGGCGCTTGGTACCAGCAAACTCAACTTCTTTCGACGCGACGAGATCGAGCAGTGGTCTGCCGCGCGCTCCTGCCGTCCATTGACCCGAAAGAAGGTTCGCGCGTGACCCGAGGACGAGAAGACGACGTGCCGGCCAAGCGACGGAGTAGGCTATTCGGCCCCTACGGTGGAGGGAAACGCGACATCGACAAGATACCCAAACCCACCCAGAGAGAACAACACCCCGAGCTACGCCAGCTTCTAACCGACAACCCCGCAGGGTGCTGCCGGCACGCACGGAAAGACGAACGCGCACTAGAACGCGCAGCCGTCATCGCATGGCTGCGAAGGGAAGCGAACGGGCGATGCATAAATAGTGGTTCGACACTTCGATTCGCAGCCGAAGGTATCGAACGCGGCGAACACTTCCCGTCAAAAACAAACGAAATAATCGCCAAGGGAGCGCTGGCATGAGTGAGCAGCCCTACACGGATGACGAGGGCGACGATCTAGCCAAGATCATTACCGAGACACACCATCTGACCTGTATTCGATGCGGCGAGGTAGAAGACGCGAGACCCACGTCGGTCGCTGCCATCGAACGATCCTGCCCCCGAGGGGGGGTCTGCCAGTACTGCGCCTGCCTAAAGTGCTGGCCGGACGGTATTGGCTACGAGCGAATCGAGTGCTGCCATGAGAATCCGACCGAGACACCGCGAATACCCGCAGCAGACATCACCGAAGTCCTGCGCCTGCTCCACGAGTTCTGGAAGTGGTGCGCTCAGGACGAGTACTGCGAGTACGGGCATAAGGGCGTCACCACTGGAGTTCATTGCTTGATGACCGACTGCGCATGGTGCCGAATGAGCGAACGAGTCACACAGGTTCTTGAGGATGCGGGGTTATTCGGTGATGACTGACGCGAATACCAGCGAAGTACCAGACGAGGAAGTAGGCAGTAAGGGATACCGTCTCAGGAGGTACTGGACATGACAGGGCCCTGTGATTACAGCGCGTTGAGTGGTGGCCAAGCGTGTGTTCGCGAGCAAGGCCACGACGGATACTGCGTGCCGATAGATTCTCCTGGCGGGGTGGGGTCTGCCTGCATTGGCTCCCTTGGATCAAAAGGAGATAGGAGCACTCCACCACTCATTGACTTGCAGGGGGTGGTGGGTGCTCCCCCTACGGGGCATTGTTATGGGTGTAATCCAGAAGCGTGTGAGCAGATTCTGGGTTTGCAGCGCGAGTTGTATAAGCTTGGAAACCAGGTGGAGTGGATGATGGATGACAATATGCGTATGACTGATGCGCTCGAACTGATAGCAGCGACCAAGAGACCAGATGGGTCTTGGAATCGTGACCGCGAAGCATGCCGGGAATTGGCTGAGAAGGCACTACGGCGATGATCGATCACCGGTTGAGGTCCCTGAAGAGAGTTTCCGGTCCATGCGTGGATTGTGGAATCATTAAGGATTCTCGGAGCCAACGATGCGTTGAGTGCCGAAGAGATCATCGTAGGGAGCTGCACCTCCTGCGCAATCGAAGGTACGAAGCTAGAAAGAGACTCAGACGATGACTGAAAATAGGAAGGGCGCGGAAATGTGCGATATCGAGGACTTGCACCATCAGATTCGTGAACTACGGGACGAGAAAACGTATCTTCGTATGGCTCTGAGTGATCTTCTTGACTTGGCGTTGTTCGCTGATCGTATGGATGGCGGTGGTTGGCAGCCAGATGCTGTGATTCGTGCTAGTAAGGCGCTTGGTCGGTCGTGACTAAGTATCCTCGCAAGGAGTATTGTGCGGACTGTAACAAGCCTATGCTGGTTGAGATGATGTGTCTGATCTTGGTTGGGGCGCATGGTGGGAAGCTTGTTTGCGAGCCTTGTATGATGCGTCTCCAGCCACCGACGTCCTAGTCTGCGTCACCCCCACGGGCTAGGCTCCACGGTATGAGCCTCAGAGCGCGCCTCTCATACGCCGTATACGACGAGCACGACCTAGAAAACGCGGCAAACAGACTCAGCCACACAGGGCACCTAGACGACCTCCTGGTGTACGCGTACGATCAGTGGAAGCGGGGCGAGATAGAAAGCGCCACCATTAGCCTCTCCTACACAATGCTGGAGGTCTCGGTGATGGAATCAGTGTTCGAGGCGATGCGTCTTATAGAGGCCAGGAGTGGCGTTTGAGTAATGTCCAGAGAATAGAAGGAATAATTGGGGAAAGATTCTGGTCAAAAGTAGACATGTCCTTCGGAAAAGATTCCTGTTGGAGATGGAAAGCATCAAAGTGTGCGCTTGGGTACGGAAGGTTCAGAATAGGTTCGCTCAAGGACGGAACGAGAAGGCTTGTTTTGGCACACAGACTCTCCTATGAAATGATTATCGGACCGATACCAGATGGTTTACACATTGATCATTTATGCCGTAATCCTTTTTGCGTAAATCCACTACACCTAGAACCGGTGACGTGCCGAGAGAACATACTTCGGGGAATTAGTGCTTGTGCTCGTAATGCTGCTAAAACACACTGTCCACAAGGACACGAATACGATGGGGAAAATATAGGATTAAAAAAGTCCGGCAACAGATACTGTATCAAATGCAAGCGCAAGCAACAGAAAGAATACTACCACAGAGTGTTGTCAATATCAGCAAGAACATCACGCGGTAAAACATGAGTAAGCATTGGTACCGAAACAGTGCCAGGGACTGGGATTGTATTCACAAGAAGCCACCAACTAGCCTAGTGAACGCGTTAGCGGATCACACGGGTAACACCAGGGAAGCAACCGTGCACATCATTGACCGACTCACCCACCTAGCTACTTGCTTGGACGAACTCGAGTCGATAACACTGTTTAGGCTCCAGCAGGGAAAGAACCAGAAGCGGAGGATTTCAGAATGATGACGTACGATCAGACAAAGCAGGAAGCTGTCTTCGATAAGTACGCTCGCGCAGCAGTCGACGAACTCGTATCAGGCTTATTGAACGACGCTGATCTACTCATCAGGATCGGAAGGCAACGCGCATTCCAACTAGGACTAGAACAGTACGGAGACTCCACCTTCCACCTAGGGGAACTAGAGCTTGAGACTGAGATAGCACACGAATTGGGCGATGCGGTGTTCTACGCAGCTGTGCTACTGGCTAACAAAGCCGGGGACCTACGAAGACCAGACTAATCACCATTCGACCAGATCCTAATCGCCATTCTGCCAGTACCTAGCCGCTTAATGCCGGACACACGACGCGGCCACGACGGAGCAGCATATACCCGGATTGGTGTAGTGGGTGGTCGCTTGTCCACCTGTTTAGGTAGTCGGTCTTCAGACGATCGTGCATGCCGCCTAGCTCTGCGATCCTGTACCCACTGGGGCTGAAGCCGAGTGCGCAGTGGTGCCTGTGCCCAGCAGCTACATTCATACGATGCAGATCAGCTAGGGCAGCGACATATGCGAGTTGTGACTTCCTGTAGGTCTTTGTGTGGCAGACACGCCAGGGGCCCTCTTCGGTATCGATGATGAGGTGATCCCGCGGGGTGACGATGATCCTGCGCTGATCATCCTCGCCCAGTTCGTGCAGAATCATCTTGACAGTGGTTTCGAAGGTCGCTGCGTAGTCTAAGCGTCTTTGTAGGTTCACATCGTGGTTACCGAGTGTCACGTAGACCCGGTCGAAGGTCTGGAGTAGCTTCTTAACGACTCGGTTCGCTACGCTGATCTCGGTTTCGAAGCGCGCACCTTGTTGTTTCTGCTCGAATCTGTTCAACCCGTCCTGGTGGAATAAGTCCCCAGCGATCACCAGCCAAGAACCCATACTGCGCCGCTCGCAATCCTCAGTCATCTGGCGAGCTAACGAGAAGTTTGTGAGGGGGATATGCCAATCAGACGTGATGGGTCCGTCTCCGTCCAAGCGGATGATGGCGCCGAGGTCATCTTCGGATAATTCTCGGAGCTTCTCCTCGCCTGTGAGAGTCTCCCACTCACACTCTGAGTCGGAGTCATTGTCGACGGTTTCATCGCCTCCCATACACGCCCCTCGCCGTTTCGGTTATTGCGTTTACGATTCGCGGCTGATCTGACCGTCAATCTTCTTCTCAACCTTGGTAAGGCGCCGGTCGATACTGTAGAGCTTGTCACGCATCGAACCACCCCCATTCGGCAAGAGTTCGTTCACGATCGCTTCGTGCATCTCGTTGAACCTTCGAGCGCCACGGTACAAGGCCCTGAAACCGCGTCGTAGGAACTCCACCGCAGTACCAACAATCACAATCGAACCAGCAACAGCTGTCGGGTCGAGACTCTGCACTATGCCCGCCTTGCCTGCAAGCGCACGTTACACACGATCACAGAACCAGCATCCACCGCAGTATTCAGGTCAGTAGTGACGATGTAGTAGTCGGAGGCTGCGAGAACAAATGTTGCGCTGGCGTCCTCGTAGTTACCATTCGCTGTTGTCAGCGCGACACCACCATTCGCAACCGTCGTATGAACCACCGCCCCAGTAGCGGTGTTGAAGTCACTAAACGAAGCGACATCTCGGAGACGGAAAGTCAGGATAGATCCAGGATCATTCGATCCGTTCACGGCCGTGGTGACGTACCTGAACTCTGACGATCCACCACCAGTGAAGTAGTCAGATGGTCGGATCAGCACTGCGCCCGCTACGTTGCGTACATCAGAGTTCAGCACGCCACCATCAGTCTCGTACCCAGCAGTGACGTTCGGTAGGGCGATCATCACGACTTCTGCTGTGCCCTGCGTGTCTTCGATACGGCTTGTCCACTGCACCACGTCGTGCCACGTATCGTCGATTCCCACACCCGAAGCGGTCGTGACCAAGCCACCAGCTGGGTCGAGAATGACATCCGCAGTGATATCGAACCCAGTTAGTGTCAATTCGACGCTATCTGTGTCTGATACCGTGGTTGATTCGAATCCGGCTCCCGCGCAGCAAGCAACGGACAAACCAGCCGGTCCACACGTAACGACAGCTGGACTCGCTGGGTCGATAACCAGTTCGGCCGTTATGGTCGTGTCATCGATGGCAGTGAGGTTTATACAGTTACTATCCACCACGCTGATAGGGCAACAATCCACCAGGAGACCAGCAGCGCTCGTGCTAACCGGAGCGGTACTCGCGGGGTCTATCAGGATCGCTACGCCGTTAGCGGTGTTCTGAAGGCCCCCCGTTGGGTCTGGAATTACGGTCGCTTGGTACGGACTTGCGAGGCTTCCGTCGCCCGTCCAGCTGACCGTCGCTGTGTCGTCGACACTGCAGTTACAGATTTCCGCGCATCCACAAGGCATAGATGCTTCTCCCTACTCGCTTACAGATAGCTTACCGCCCACTCGCACATTGCCCGTAAAGGTTTTGCCCTCTTCTGCCGATACAAGGAGTATGAACAGACTCCTCCACATACTCTTCCTCGGATTCATCACCCTCGCCGCAGTAACAAGCACTGCACACTCGGAGACTCTAGCCGAGTACGATGGGGACAACGGCGAACAACCATCGCAACCACCCACGACTAGTCCGCTCATTGAACTGGCACGACCAGGCATAACACTCTCTGATTCAAAGATAGGTGGAGCGTCGTATACGACCCTGGGCGATGAGTGGGTACAACGAGAATCAGGCGTAGCGACACGCGGACCATGGTCAGTAACGAGATACTTCTCACCACGAGGAGTCGAGATCGTATCGAAGACCGATCCAAGCCCAAAACTCAGCTACACGCGAGTGTTCTACGGGCAACAGGTCTGGTCGATACGTCGACCAGTAACGGACGTGTCCAAGCTCCCTCCCGACTATTGCGCGCTCACCAGCGTCGACGAGGAGACGTGGAAGATACGACCAACCCAAGTATCGTGCGCCGATGCCACGAGTGTACTGAGGGGGTTCCTGCGAACAGAACGTAGCCCGAGTAGTGTATGGCGGTGCGTACAGTCCGAGGAGGCTGCGAAGTGCTGGAAACGATCGAAGCGAACACAGTACGCACTAGCTGTTGAAACTGGTGAGATCGAGCTATCGCGGCAGCGAGACAATCGCAAGAATGAGGTAGCGCATTGCGGAATCGCACAAGCAATCGGGTACATATCCACGGTCATAGCGAGGATCGGAGACCAATCATCCTGCGTAGCATTCGCAGCCGTAGCGCCACGAGTACTCGCACACAAAGCGATCTACGGCACAGCGCCAACCTCTGACAGTGGGTGGAACTGCGTAGGGGTCAAAACAGGACTACGATGCACTACGGGCGCGAAGTGCGTCATCCTCAGCGGCCCAGGCGTAAACAACGCAGACATCAGGGTCGGGGTTGACCCGCGAGGTGGATTCTGGCACACGAACACGCGCAACCAATGCAGCGGATAATCAGACTACAGTCTGCTAACGAACGTCATGGCGGCCCACAAGCCGCGAGCAGTGTCCGGGTGTCCCACATGGTATGCGAGCGCCGCGGGGCCATCAGTACGATTCTGGAACCCCAGAACCTCAATGTAGTCCCCAGCCAGTAGATCCATAATCACGCTGATCGGCTGCGACGATAGGTCTCCAGCTATCAAGGTGGCAGCGTCACTCCTGTACAGAGCATTGGGAGATAGGTCAACTCCGTTCTTCCTGAGCGCCGTATACCTCTTACCGGTCGTGGTCGCAGCAGCATAACGAACATTCGCATCGATGCGATACAGTCCATCGAACGGAGCCGTCAGCCTGGTTGGATTTGTTGTCGTGCTGTGCATGGGATTGGGAGCGTAGTCGTATACTTCAGCGTCCCAGCTAACAAGCTCAAACGCGTCGTTAGCTGCGTGACTATCAGCTGTCTCGCGATAGACCTTCACAGCAGGAACAGTGATCCCTACCCCAGCGGGGTCAACGCACGAAAGACCACCACCCTCATCGAAAATCACGTCCGCTTGAAGCTCTCCAGTTATAGCCGCGGATAGCGCGACACTACAGGTGTCTGTGAAACAGGGAGTTGGCACTACGATCCTCCTTGAGCATTAACCACTTCTTCACGTGTTAGTACTTCAGCTCCGACACTCTTTGCGTAGCGCTCGGCCGCGGCTCGGACTTTGAATCCGTACCACTTATTCCTGCCGGTTTTCACGTAGAACGGAGCTGGGTCACTAGGAGAAGTTTTCCGACGGCTAGTTCCCTTGACCGCACCGCTTGGCTTATACCCCAGGACGATCTCGCCGCCCTCTACTGCTGATTCAACTCCGTCACCGGAAACGTACACGTACGTGTCGATGGGGGTGTGGGGTAGTCCTACGAGGAGTGTAGCTGGTTGCGCTGGGCGATTATCCTTGTTTCCGAACAGGATTGGGTTCTGGGGAGCGCCACCTGGCCGTAGACGCGCGGCGGCTTTCTTTCCACAAGACGAGCACACAGCCTACCCAGCCTTCGCCTTAGTATCTCGGGGCTTCTTGGCAGCTCGCGGCTTCTTAGGAGCTGATACAGGGGCCTCTGGCGCTGGTTCTGCTTTGGGTTCTGCTTTGGGTTCTGCTTTGGGTTCTGCTTTGGGTTCTGCTTCGATCTCTACCGCGACGATCGTCAAGAGCTTCGATGCCACGAGCGCGCGAACCTCAGCGTCCTCGGAAACGAGCAGCTCGTCTCCAGTTCGGTGCGCCCCAAAGTTCGTAGAAGCTTCCACTCTCAGTAGCCTTGCCATCCATGCCTCCCCAGACACGCATTGCTTACACTTTGAATCCTACACGCCCACCCTACGGAGCCAGCTGGTACTCCACCCCATCATTAGAAGCGGTATCATCATCCACCACCATGTACAGGCGCCGCTCCCCACCCACTAAGCGAGATTCCAACCGGATTCCTTGAAGCCTGGTGTATTGGAACTTCTCTACGCGCCACTTCCTAACCTCTCGGATAGTTTCGAGAAGCATCTCCTCGGGGTTATTGATCTTCCACCCATCACGCTTCGCCACAGTAGCCTCCTACTCGTCGTCTCCTAGTGGCTCAAACGACACCCTGACCTGCTCCACACCAGCAGCAGCCTCCACATCCAACGCTGTAAGTCGGAATGCCTGCCCGATCTCAATACACAACGCTTGGCTATAGAACTGCACAAGATTACCCGGCACGAGCGCGTTGATATGAACAGGGGCACTCGGCCTGAGAGCACTCCCCTGGGGGATAGTGAGAAAGTACGGGTAGCTCGATGAGAGGCGTTCGAATAGTTCTTGCGCTCGGTTGTCGGCGCTGGATTGGTCGAGGATCTGCTCATCACTACTGACAAAATCAGCGGCATGGAAGCACACGGTGGGTGGAGCGGGTGGGTATACGGATCTGATTCCGTTACCGCCCCTCACGACTACCCTAGTGGCTCTCTGGTCACCATCGAGCTTAATCTCGGGGCTCCCATCTATGTCGGTGTCTCTGAGGTGTAGCGGGCCGCACGTGGCAGTATCGGGCCCCAGGATGATTGCGCCCGCAACTACCGTGATATCGATACCCGTGCTGTACAACTCCGACAACGCCTCAGACGCGAACTTATCCTCAGACGCCAACACAGTACGATCAGCGGTCACACCACTGAGCATCGACGATATCTCGAACGGCAAATCGCCAGCAGAATTGATATCAGCGAAATACGACAAAGCGATCGTGGTGAGGTCTACACCGACGTCTACGTGATTGGTTTTGAGAGTACGGCGCTCTGTCCAGGCCAGGATGTCGTGAGCGTTCACGATGATGGTATCCCGGCTGAATATCGCGTCGCGAATCAGCCACCCCTGCCACACCGCAATCCCATCCCGCTCAATGATGATCTCAGTCCTCAGAGCCTCGATGCGGTTCGCGCCCTCGCAACAAGCCCGCAGATCAGTGCCACGAACCGGTATCGTGACCGTTGCCGTTGAAGCCTCGTTGGGGCGGCGAGTCCAAACGATACTAGTCACCGCGCGAGCCTCAAGAATAGGCCTGCCATCATTCACAAGGCGGACAACATAATTCCCGCACCCTAGTGGCCCTTGGCTAGTTACAGCGATACTAGGCATAGACGTGGTAACGCTCGATCCGCGCGTGCGACCTCACCGCTCCCAAGTTAAGGTCATCCACGAACTGCGTATTTTGTAGGCTCCACTCCACACAAATTATGATCCCATGACACGACGCCAAGAGCGGGAACGGATCAGATCCACCAACACCGAATACGTTTCCGGCGCCTGGAAAGCACTTATTGTCACACTCCACAGTTATCCGGTCGGTGCGACCGTCAATCACAACGCGCGATCCGGGCTTCAAATACGGTATCTCCAGGCTCGCACACAACTGGGAATTACCCCACATGCCAGCACTAGCCTCGTCATCACTTGGACAGGGTAGCTTCGGATCAGCCGTGTAGAACTTCACCCGAGCGTTTCGTAGGCCACGCTGAGAGAACACTGCGTCGTTCGGGTTCTTCCCAGCGTCAATAATGATCCGATAAGTTTCGTCTCGATGAGCTGGCAAATCCTCCAAACAACAGCAGTCGATCGACACTCCGAGAGGTTCACAGAAGCAATAGTTCACTCTCTGAGGTGGCGAGGGCAAAACACAAGCTCCGGGTGGGCACAGCGGGTCATCCGTGCAGTCACCTACTGCTTCGTCGCCGGTTGCGCACCCATTGACCCAATCAAAGCACCTCGTTGCGACGTTCTCTAGATCAGCGTCTTTGTCGAGACACACGACCGGGGTGATGCTATAACCCTCTGGTGTCTCGGTCTGAATCGTGAATGTAACTGCGCGCATGCAGCACCGGCACAACGTAGAGTCCTCGTCAACCTCCGCGAGGCCGTCTATCAACCCTGCGTTCACCCATTGGCGTAGACCTGTGTCTTCGCCCTCGAAGTCTGGGCAACACGTCCGAGCTGTCATACACGTCAACCCGCACGTACCGAGGTCACCACACCCCGAGAGGCAGCTCCCGGCACCACACCCGCCCAGCTCGAGGGTTCGGCGTACGAATGCCTCGCCATAATCCATCCCACAACACGACGTTGCTATGAGCAAGGCTTCTACAGCGAATACTCGACTCCCGACCTGGCCACGACCAAGAGTGACCCCTCGCCCGATATTCTCGGTAGCTGCGCGCTTGAACGTGGAGTCATTGAGGCCCGTGACCTTCGTGACGTACATCCCAAGATAGTCCGCGCTCTCTGGTATCAACGCGTCTACCCAACAAGCCCCGTCAGTGACCGGGTCTACAAAGTCACTCGGGTCTCCGTCTGCTGGGCACCAGCACTCGTTAGGCATCTCAACGCAGCATCGTTGACCCTGCCACGCTCCCTGACCAGCAGCCCACTCAACGTACTTAGACAGGCGTGCATGATTCGCCAGTTCCACACACCCGAAGCAGAAGTAGGAGAAAGGGATGTCGCTCATGCCCGGCTAAACACCGCCCCAAGATTCGCACTCATCTGGCGCCTCAGAGCGTGAGGATCCACCACATTCGAGTGCAAGTGCACCTGTGCCTGCCGATTATCCGTCCCCCCACCCTTCTGAGAAGCCAATCCCTTAATAGCGCCAATAAGCTCCTTGGTACGCCCAGCGTTCATGATGTACCCACTCTGGTGTGGCATGAACATCTCTGCGCCGCGCTCATTCCACCGGTAGCCACGGCCCTTCTCCACACGACCACCAGCTGCGCGTGGTTGCCACCCGAGGTGTACGTGATCCTGGTGACCACCAACGAAACTATTGGTCGGAGCGCCACCACTCCACAACCTATCTAGCCAGATCACCTGCTTGAAAATACTCCCCACCAGGCGACTCGCGAACACCGCGAGCTTCGTCAACGTAGCATGCGACGACCTGGAATCTCCGAAGTCAGCGGCCTGGCCCAGAACGTGCTGCGACACGCCAGGCCCAGGAACAGTGTCACCCATACGCAGCCCACTGGTCATACCCACACCGAACAAGCGTTCGATCAAGTTCACCATTGAGAGCGTATCCGCCCACCCTGACGTTGGATGCAAGAAACCCAGAGGCCCAGTACCAACCACGCCACCAGGAACACCCAACCCCTTATTCAACACAGCATTCAGGCTCTTTACTCCCCCACCACCACCGAGAAGGATACTCGCTATCGCATCATTGAACTTGGATCCAGCGATGGCGCCCTTGAAGAACCCACCGATGTCCCTCACCCACGCCTGCACCGGGCTCCAACGCGTGCGCAGCCCCCTATCGAACCCACTCATGATCGCCTGACCAGCTGGTTGTAGGAGTTTCTGGTCAGCACTGACCGGGCCCTTGTTCTTCTTAATCCACACCGCGATACCCCGGATGAACTCCTGCACCTCCACATACCCAGCTCTGAGGCCCGCAAGTAGCGTGTTCATGATTCGAACACCAGCCGAGAACAACGAAACCCGAGCGAGGAGATTAGCGACGCTGCTAACCGCCGAGCTGAACTGGAAGATGAACGAGAGTCGGAATGCGAACAATCGGAGAATCAGAATGCGAAGAACACTGTTGATACCACGAAACGCGGCCTGTACCTGACCAGCCAACCGTGCGATAGCCGGGAACAACGGAGCGGCCAATCTGAGGCTTTCAGCGACAAGCCGTAGATTCTGACTCATCCTACGGAATACCGTACTGATAGCAACGATGCGCTCCCTAGCCTTCGTGATAGCCTCCCCAGCCAAGTTATTACGCAACCCAGCCCCCACAGCCCGCAAAGCCCTTCCACTACTGACCGCCAATCCCTCAGCGCTATTACGCGCAGTTCTCAGCGTACCCCCAATCGCCTTCTCAGCCGCAGCAAGAGAACCACCCACGGTACGAGCGATAGCAGGGGTACGATCAAGAGTGGCGTTGGATTGAGCGATCCCCAAGCGCCAACGGTTGAACGCCTTAGCTCCCCTGTCCCCAGCGTCCTGTCCCTGCTTACCAGCACCCGACAACGCCCTACCAGCAGCACCAGCCGCTCTAGTTGGCCCAGCAAGCGCGGCAGTGGCCTTCGCGGAGAAATCAGTCAACCCAAAGAAGTTCGCGAGCGTCCCCTTCTCCAACTCACCAGTGACACTCTTCCGAGCATTGTCGAGGCGACGAACCAACTCTGCATCACCAGAAGCGAACGCAGCAGCCCGAGCCTTAGCTATGCGTTGCAATGCGGATATCTCGGACTTCTCCGCGCCCTTGGTTGCTTCCTCGGCCTCCTTCCGAGCCTGCCTAGCCTCCTGGATTGCGTCCTTGAGTTTGAAGCCTAACGCCACGATACCGGCACCCACGGCAGCGATCGCCACAGCGATACCAGCTGGCCCGATCAGTGCCAGCCTCGCAGATGCACGGAACCGTGCGAAAGCACCAGCCACACTCGCACCAACCGCCGTAGCACCAAGACGAGCCAACGCAGGAATTATCACTAGGTTCACGGTGTCAACTATCACTGCGCCGGCGAGTTTGAAAGCGAATCCCAGACCACTGATATTCAGCAGCAGAGTAGCGAATTTGATTCCATTTATCGCCAGACTCAACGCAGCGAACCCAGCAACGATCTTCAACAGGAACGGGTGCTCCTCGAACAGTCTATGGATCGCGTTCGCAACGTTGGTGATACCAGTCGCGAACTTAGCGATAACCGGGCCAGTGGCCTTCGCTAGATCACCCAGCAACGTCAGGACACTCGATATCAGTGGGATGACCTTCGGACCCAAGCTCGTGGTGACAATGTCAATGAAGCTCAAAACGGCCGGCAATAGCTTAGTCCTCACATCTTCTACGAACTTAGCGAATTCTGGTTGGGAACCAATCTTGAATATCGCCAAGAACAAGTCCTTCGCGAGGCGCCCCAACGCTAGTAGGCTCGGAGTGAGACTCGCGAAGAAGGCAGCGAGGCTCTTCTTCGTGGATGGCAGGTCAAGGAACTTCGACAACGAAGCGAGATTGTCGTTGATTAGCTTCAACAGGGAATTCCCCAGCGGTGTCGCCGAGTTGAACACCTGAAGCAACACCTTCCCGAGGCGTCCGATCAGCGTCACGAACAATCCCAGAGAGTCACCCGACCGGGTGAAGAAATCGTTCAACGCACCCGAACGCTCGGCGCCACCAATGAACGCACTGAACGAGTCAGCGAGTCGGTCAAACCCAGCGACGATCCTGAGAGTTAACGGCTGGCTTGCTCGAAGAATCTTCAGTAGTGGACTGAAAAACTTACCTATCACCCCACCACCAGACTCAATCAGGCGATTATTGAACGACAGAATGTCGCTGATTGGGCCCCTGAAAGCATTCACACCCTCTGCTGCTTTCACCGCCAAGTTACCAAGCGCATCCGCAGTGCCCACCAGTGACGGTAGGAAACTCTCAAACGCGGGTGTAGCTATCTTCACGGCCTGTGTGAGCTTCGGGAATAGCGTTTCCTGGACCGCGGCCCGAATATCTCGAAGGGGCTTACCCAGCCTCAGGAGCGTCTTCTCGAACGTCCTAGCAGCAGGAGTGAGACGATCAAACGCCTCCTTATTACCACCCAGTGCTTCCTTGAGATCGTCGAGTTGTAGGAGCTTCGATACGGCCACGACCTGCGCTACAGCTCCGAGTGCTGAAGCCCCAGAAGCTGCTGCTCCACTCATCTGCACGAATGATCCAGCCAGACCAGCAACCGCACCAGAAAGACCAGCAACACCTGGAGTCAGCGCGCCGATGCCCAGTACAACTCCTGCAGGTATCGCGAACCTTCGTTTGAATAGTTTCGAGAAGTTGAACCCACCGATTGACCTACTGAATCCTCCAGTGAATAGCGATCCTGTCCGCGACCCCTCCTTGGAGAAGAAACCCGCAAGTTTCCTTTGAACAGGTTTCGTGTCAACGTCTGCCTCTATCTCGACTTTCGTTCCGTCAAGAGACTCGATCTTGGCTCTTGCTTTCTTGATGTCTGCGTCGACTTCTGCGGTTACGTCAAACGAGTCAAGCAAGCTAAGTTGCGCGGCAGCTTCTTTCGTGTCTGCCGTAACGTGTAGGGAAACCTCGCTACCATCCAGCAGGCTCATCTGCTGCTGGGCCTGCTTAGTGTCAGCACCTACCTTAACCGACACCTTCTCATCACCAAGGGCGACTATCTCTTCCTTAGCTTTCTTCGTATCAGCCTTGACGCCTACTTCTATGTCGCCCAGACGAGTGTTTTGGAGTTCTTCGAGGGCGCGCCTAAAGTCGAGTTTGACGGTGACGAATGCGGAGCCGATGTCTCCCAGATCAGCCACCCTATCGTCCTCCGCTCGTTCCTGCCGGTTGCCTATGAACACTCAGTAGGCTCTCACCGGGCTTATTCGTCTGATACCTGGACGGGTCTAGCACGCGTTGTGCCGCCCCGGCCCCAGCGTTCGGTGCCCAATGCCAGTCTATCGCCGACCCTAGCTCCCGCTCTAACTCACCGTGCTTCTCAGGGTCACACGCAGTCCAAGCCCACGCCTCAACCAACGCACAGAAGCGGCTTAGAGACTCATTCAGTAGGCTCAGAGAGGGGTACGCGGCGCACACGGCGTCGTACTGCATGGTGTAGTAAGCGAAGAGTGTTACTACTCGTCCAAAGGGACGCCGCTATACAACTCGATGAGCGCTTCGAGGAAGTGCGCGAGGTAGTCCCCATTGATCCCATCCTTATTGTCTAAGTCGAGTTCCAACACCTCGTCGTAGATGGGACGATCAGCAGCGAAGATTGCCTTACGGACAGCTTCGATAGCGACCTCGGGCCTAGACTGAGCAGCAGCGAGGTCTACCAACACACGAGCACTCATCTTCGAGTAGATACGAATCGTGCGGTGCCGACCAAACGGTACGGTAAGGGGCTCCGCGTCCCCGGTGTTTTCGCGTAGTTCTGCAGCGATCTTATGAAAGCCCCTAGTGGCCGCAGCATTGAGTTCCGCGTCTGCTACCGATCCGAGACTCGGCGGTGCGACACCATGACCCACCAGTGGAGTCCCAGATACTTGACCGGTTCCATTAGAGGCTACTGGTGTTGCTTCTGGTTGTGGTACGGCTACTGGGCCCGCCGTGGTGCTTCCGGTCAAAACGACCCTCCTATTAGAGGCTGAGCTGTTGTGGGCCTAGCTTACGACCAGCCTCGGACACCGCATCCCGCACAATATGCTTCGCATCAATCCCCGACACCACATGACCCCTAGAGAAGACAGCAGAACCCTCACCGCCACCAGGCGAAGAGAAGAAACGAATCGCACCCGGACGACCAGGATTCGTAAACGACCTGCGACCCGGAGGCGCAGGAGCAACACGATGCGCTTCGGTACCTTCTTCGAGGTAGATCGCGTGCTTCGCCGTGTTACCAAACCGCAACTCGGGCGGACTTCCTGGCACTAGTTGCACCTTGAAACTCCGCTCATACACACCAGTACCACCATGGATACGCTCCTGCGTAATACCCTGCGCCTCCTTCAAACAAACAGCGCCGAAGCGTGCAAGGAACTTAGTCATCTCGGGATGAGATTCCAGCTTCGCCATATCAATATCGAAGGTGATACTCACGGCGTTGCTGGCGTACCGCGCCACGCGACACCGAAGATTCCCCGCTCCGATATCTGCAAGACAAGTTTCGGCATGTTTTGTCCTTATGGGGTGGCTTGTGCGCTTCGCCAAGCGATCCCAAATACATTCCTGTCGATCCCGGTGTCCCCGCCAAGATCATGGGTAATTGGGGCGGTCGGGACAGCGACCGTTAGATCAGCAATGACAATGGAGTTGTTCCTTGTACCTGTTCCATTTTGATATAGGGATGCAGCCTTTGTTCCATCCGAACTATATGAAATACACAGACCGCTGTTCCCGGATAGGGCGAAATCTGTTGTTCGCTTTGTGGTGGTTAGAGGGTCTGTTACCGGGAAGGTGTAGAGAGCGGCAGTCGTTCCGCTTTCTGGTAAAAGCACCACGACGGTTGTTGCATCTGGTGACAGATCCCAAGCATATGGAGTCTGTGGGAAGTTGACGAATCCTTGAACCCCAGTTGCAACATCCTGGGTATAAAAATTGTCGCTGGTGTCGAAAAAATATAGCGTAGTGGAATCTGGGCTCCACATGATGCGCCAAGACGTAGCGTCACTCGTCTCATACGGGGCATCAAGCAATACCGTTGATTCACTGACAAATGCTCCCGCATCCGTGCGAACTCTAACCAGATAATCTCCGCCACTGTTGGTTTCGACGAAGTATGCGACCATCGTACCATCGGGAGACCACGCAACAGTACGATAATCCTCGTCGTCGCCAGCGTTGGATGGCTGAATAGTCGTATCTACATCGGCAAGGGTCGCCTTGTCGATAGACCCAGATCCTCCCGTGTTGTCATATCGGTATGCAACATTTAGGTTGTCAGGGCTGATTGCCGGATATGCAGCGAACTGCATTTGATCTCCGCCACCAGTTCCAGTGGCCACAAATACGCCTGAGTCGTCATATACAAACCACGCATCGCCGAACTGATCTCCCGTGAAGCTGGCTCCACCAGTCATGGCAAGGATTGCGAATATGGATTTGTCCTGGCTCCTTCCCAAAACGGTTGGAACAACTTCATTGGTTCCGATTTCGGGAAGGGTAGTCAAAATGACCGACGAGGAACCGTCTTCTTCAACTGCCCATACCGCCCTGGCGTCCAAATCTGGAAACTCTTGGCTCAGCACCAGGAATCCGGGTGGTTCGGGGCATGGTACTTCGATGGCTCCGCAAGCTACGGTTGGTACGGTGGTGTCCTCGAACCAGAAGTAGTCGCTCCTGGTACCAGCTGGTGCGGTGGTGGCGTACGCGGGTATGTCGTCGAATGGGCCGGTACCAACAGCTGAGAGCAACCGATCCTTGCTCTTGCCCTCGATCTGCAGGATACGGAAGATTCCTTCTCGCTCGTTACCTGTCCACTTGAGTCTGACGGCTGGGAATATATGGCGGAAGTACACGGGGAGACCGGTCTGACAATCATCGGTCTTCTCGAACAACTCGACGAACACGTAGGGAGAGCATCCCTGAGCTATGTGTTGCACGCCAACGCTGTTTCCGGCGTTGACTACGAGGTTGTCGCCACTGACGAGTGCGAGGAATTCTGGGTCAGGGTTCTTGATCTTGAAAGCGAGGTTCCACCGCTTTATCTGGTCACAACGGTCATCACGGAGGCAAATGTTTCCACAGTTGTCTTTGACTATGGATTCTTCGCCTTCCTCGATCTCAGGCGACCATTCGGGTTCGATGATGCATCCCATGGCGTACCCTTTGAGGGGCCCGCAGATGGGGTCGAATGTGCACGAGTCAAGGAGTGCCACACGGATGGCTTCTATGCACTTAGCTGGACGACAAACCTGTGTCATAGGGTAAGCATACTTTCTACTCGACGCAGCACGTACTGAACACAACAGGAACCCTGATTATCGCGCTCCGACAACCACCAGAAGGACTCCCCCACAGAATCTCCGGAGAAGCAGTAGACGCGTCGCAACACGCGGTCACTCCTTGTATAGAACCAATGGTTCCACACGCTTCGCACGCGATGCAGTTATAGATCAGCCACGCGTCTCTAAGGATGCACGCAGCAGCGGCTTCTACCTCTGCGGGGGATGGTGGTTCGTACCCACCGCCACTGTTGAGTTCCCCAACTGGTTCGCAGCACCTGATCAGTGTGATATCGAGGTTCGCGGAGAGTTGTACTCGGCCCACGCATGACCCGCTGTGCGCTCTGGCTTGTCCGATTACCACGGTGAGGCTACTGCAGTCCGCTACAGGTGGGCTGGTATCGACGTTTTGCCGCGAATAGTCCGTGCAGTTCTCGTCGAGGCATTCGAGGGCCAGTGCTAGGGCGGCTTGTGCTGCGTCCCAGAGAGGATTCATGGCGTAGGGAACACCTGTCTTGGGCCTTGCAGGCTGGGGTGCCATACTCGAGCCCTAGCCCGACTACAGTTGTACTGAGATACCGCACTGTCTACCATGGCGAGGCCGCTTACCCTGCCGGAAACTGCGCCTTCGAGTGCGGTGATGTCCATGCTGATCCCCTGCCTCGATACGTGCGTGACGTTGCGGGGGAGCCTACAATCAAATCCGTTACACGCCCGCTTCATCTCACAAGCCAACTCCGCAGCGGCCATCTGCAGCTCTATCGGCGGGAGCCTTCCAGCGGTGTACGAAACCTGGAACGTACGAGGCTCAGTGGCCTCCAGTATCAAATCGTTACACGCTGGCCAACACGCACCATCCGTCCTTACCAACCGGTGATAATCATCCAAACGGTAAGAGCTTTCCGGTACAACCTCCCCGTCTATCAACACCTCGTCAATGCTGACAATGGGGTACTTCTCCTGCAGGTCAATGTAGATGTACCTGCCACACCCACACTTCTTACGGTTACAACTGCAATACCCGCATGGCCTGACCGTTACTTCGCAGTGCCCGGGGTAGAGGCTGCAGGTCGCTCGGTACAGGATCCCTGTAGCGGCTTCGATGAGTTCTTCGTCTGTCCAAGCATACGAAGCAACTACGGGGTCGCCTGTTTCGCAGTCGACACTTACGGCGTCGGGGCAGCAGAGCTTATCTGGGGTAGTCCAGGGCTCGCAGAACTCTACCGGGACACCCATCTAACTCTGCCTTCCTTTACTAACCCGCCTCCAAAGTAACGCTTCAACCAGAAACCTTACTTATCACTGCTCTGGAACCTCGATCGCTCCACATGCCACTGTCGGAACAGTCGTATCCTCGAACCAGAAGTAGTCCGACCTAGAACCAGCAGGAGCAGTAGTAGCATAACCAGGGATGTCGTTATACGGCCCATCATCCACATCAGCAAGAAGAACGCTAGTGGTCTTACCCTCGATGGTCAACGTGCGGAAGATCCCCTCGCGCTCATTACCGGTGTGCTTGAGCCTAATGGCGGGGAACACGTGCCTGAAGTACACGGGCAGACCTGTCTGGCAGTCATCGGTCTTCTCGAACAACTCCAGGAACACGTATGGAGAGCAGACCTGCGCGAGGTGCTGCACACCCACACTAGTACCGTCATTCACGATGAGGTTCTCCCCACCGGTCAGCTGGATGAATTCTGGGTCCGGCTGCTTGATCTTGAACGATACATTCCACCGCTTGATCAGGTCACACCGGACGTCTTCGAGGCAGATATTCCCACAGTTATCTTTCACCGTGGATTCTTCTCCCTCTTCTATCTCTGGGCTCCACTCGGGTTCGATGATGCACCCCATAGCGTACCCGTTCACCAGTCCTTCGACGGGTTGGTACGTGCACTGATCTAGCAGTGCTACTCGAATCGCTTCGATGCACTTAGCTGGTCGACAAACCTGTGTCATAACAACCCCTCCCCAGGGCAATGCTTACTATGTGACAGCTTACTACGAACTCTTCTTCTTCCCCAGGCGACGCTTCTTCGGAGCCCTCTTCACAGACTTCTCAGAGCCCTCTGTTGCATCTTCTGACGCTTCAGATTCGACCGAACTCACGAATTCCGTGTAATCGGCCAATTCCTCGGCGACTTCCACGCTACCAGTTGGAACGAAGACCTCCACGACACTCATAGTCGCAGCGTCGAAGCGCTTCACAACCTGGTACACCTCGGCACTACCACGAGACTTCTTAACCATCGTTCACTCCCAAATCAGAGCTTGCATCGTGCGCTACATCAGCTTCTTTCTTCGACGAATACAGATCTCCATCGATAGACCAAGACTCGTTTGAGTAGTCCACGCCGGGTTCCCGGTCTTCGTAAAAGGTGTATTCCCAATCATCTTTTGGGTCTTCTTCTTCCAAGATGGTGCCGGGGTTGTCTACCATTATTTTCCAACCCCCAGAATAGGCAACAGCTTAGTGCCATCGCCGGTCTCTGGAGCGAGGGCGAATAATTGCCCCACCTCGTTACCATCCAAGGTGTTCACGGCATCCCTTGTTCCGGTAGCTCCCGGACCAACAAACGCTTCGTGCGTTCCCTCAATAGCCCTAGTTTTTGTCGCGAGCAGAATATCCACGTCTTCTGTCATACCGGCAGGTGGTGTAAACGTGGATTCCGAAACAACCCCGAATGCCCCGACCAACATCGTATTTGCAACGGTTGTGGTTATCGAGGGCGCTGTTACGGGAGCGGTGGAACCTGTTCCTTGGCCGCCATGAATATCAATCGGGGATGAGTTTTTCACTCCAATGAATGCGCTGATGAAGCTGAGGTTCCGGTTGACGTTCACATCTGTTGTGAAGTTGTAGCTGGCGGGCTCTGATCCTCCGGCGACCTTGTAATACGCTCTCTGCGTGTAGCCTGATCCCCTATCGTCTTGGCGAATGAACACCCACCCAGTGGGAGCGGTAACAACGAGAGGCGTGGATGTAGGGGACAACTGCAAAACCGCAATCATCACGTCCAGGTTGCTAACCCCGGCGGGGGCGGGGATATTGAAAGACGAGTTGGTTGTTCCGTCAGAGTAGGTAGATGAGCTTCTGTACGAGATAGGCAAGCTTCACCCCCTACTTGTACAACAGATTCAGGACAACATCATTCGCTCCGGGCGTACCAGTACTTGTATCAAGAACCCCAGTCACAGCACCCACACCGATGCCCAATGAAAATGCAATACCATTAGAAAACTCTACATTCGCAGCAGACGATGCCGGAATACCGATTGTCATTACAGGAGTGTCAGTGCCGACAGTGGGCGCAGACGCCTTATTGTAGAGCTTCAAATACCTGGTAGATGTGGCATTGTTGTACACGTAGTATCCGTATACCTGCCCGGCGGAAGCCTTGACGTTCACTCCAGTTTCGTCCACATCAAGATTCTTGTAGACGCTGCTGCCGCCTGAAGTTTGTGGAGCCAGACTAACCTGCCCGATCAGGTTAGTTCCTGCTGGCAATGCCACATCAGTAGCAAGTACAACCCTCTGTGTCAACGCCGTAACTACGCCACTTGCGCCCTGGACTCCTGCCTGACCAGCAATAGGATTGACCTTCGCACGATCAGATTCGTCCCAATCATCGATTACAGACAACGATGCTGCGGACGCTGTAATATCGGCATTGTCGACGGTTAACGAACCGCCGTTATCGTCGACGCTGAGGCTACCCCCCAAATCTGTAACGCCCAGCCGCCCCGCAGAGTCCGTAGACAACTGCGAATAGTCCCCATCGGTTGACGTTGTGGCAGCTGCAGCGTCGTTACGCACTGCGAGCGATAGCGTTCCCCGATCACCACCTACAAACGCATCGTCTTCCAAATGCGTTGGATCATTCGTAACGCCCAGTGTCCCGTCGACAGTGATAGAACCACCACCGTCGTCGATACTCAGCGTCGCACCGCCATCATCGACGCTGAGGCTACCACCGTTGTCGTCAACGCTCAGTGAACCACCAAGATCAGAGACACCAACCCGGCCAGACGAGTCGGTCGAAATCTGACTATAGTCACCATCGGTTGAAGTCGTGACGGCAGCGGCGTCGTTGCGAACACCCAGCGCGTACGCGCCCCGATCACCACTTACAGCAGGAGCGTCCTCGAGCTTCGTTGGATCGTTTGTGATTGAAACCGTGCCATCCACAGTGACTGGGCCAGCGCCATCGGAGATCAGTACGGGAAGTGGATTCGCGGCGCTAACGGTTGCTAGGGTATCGCCCGTGTCTTCCCATAGGATCGCCTGCCCCGTGATCGAAGCGTCAACGTCGCCTTCCGTGTACTCAGTGTTTGTTGCCGACCCACTAACAACATTCACGTCGAGAGGAGTACCCCCGTCGTCCACTGAGAGCGACCCACCAAGATCAGCGACACCAACCCGACCAGCGGAGTCTGTGCTGATCTGCGAATAATCCCCATCCGTTGAAGTCGTCACAGCAGCTGTATCGTTGCGGACTCCCAGCGCGAAACTACCCCTGTCCCCTGATGCTGCTGGGTCGTCTTCGAGGTGTGTTGAGGCTTCGAGGGTATTGGCGCTATCGTTGATCGTTGTGAGTAGCGCGTTCGTTTCTGCGCAGCAATCCTCCAGGTCGTCCGTGTCGACCTCAACGTCGCCCGTGAATGTGACGGGGACGGGGTTCCCGGCATCATTCTTGATCTCTACCTCACCAAGAATCGTTACATCGGTGATTGTGACATCGGAGCAGTTTGGAGCTACTGGGCTCATATCAGCACACCTTCGCTAGTGCCGCATAGATGCAACAAGGGTCGAATCGGTAGATAGCGAGTTGCGCGGCAATGACATTCGCGCGATTCAACCTGGGGGAAACTCCCTTGGTGGTGTCTTCGAGGATCTGTATCGAACCAGTCTGATACTCCACCGGGCCGCTTACGTAGATCCAAGCCTCCCCAGTGCCAGCCGGAACTCCACCGGTAGGCTCCTCATTGGCATAGCCCTGGTCGAGCACCACTGTGTGCGGGCCGAGCTTAAACACCAATCCCACCTGAGTTAACAACGTGGATGCAAGCCAGTGAGGGAGCGTCCAAGCAGGAGCGTGAATGAATAATTCTCCAGTAGCGCCACAGGCGTACGCTTCCTGTATAAGGCCACTGACGGTATTCAGGATACTCGCGGGGCCCCCACCAGGAGTTACGTCCGTCGCGGTCGTAGGGAGCGAAGGTGAGTCGTTTGGTTGCCCATCAGGCGCGCTACTGGACAAAGCGAAGTCGATAGCGTTACCAGCGCGAACGGCCAGGCCACGCTTCGCACGATCAGCGTACTGCTGCCAATCCCCAGGAATACCCGCACACGATTGCGCGTTGTACTCAACCAAGAAAGGCTTGAACTCGACCGCGTCAACACCAGGATTCAGGGGCTTCTCACCAACAGTACACGCCTGCCAAACCCACGGGAAACCACAATTCTCCGGCACATAACTTACGCCGAATGCTTCCCAATCAGCGTTCTCAGGAAGCAAGCGCGCAGCTGCAGTGAGGCTACCCAACAGGTTCGGCGCTCCTCCTGTGACTGCTACGTCCAAACTACCCATCCGCTTGCCTCTCTATGTAGTTGCGCCCGACCCGCGCTACATGCGAGAGCCGGGCGCGTAACCCTTATGTCACCCCACGGGGCGCCTTACTATGCTGTGCAGTCCTCGCCAGTACCAAGCGCCGGGCGAACACCCGATGCGCAGAACGGAGCCTGGATAGTTGCCGCTGGAGCACAGCCGGGCTTCTCAACGAACTCGAAGGACTCAACGGACCACTGCAGCTTATTCTGACGAGCCAACTCGGGACTACGAGTGACACCCAGGTCGATCTCGGGAGCGACACCAAGCAGGAAGTCCTCCGGCCGGTACAACGCGATCTCCTGCACCACCGGATGCGGATCACCCACAGCGATGGGGCCACCAGGAGCAACGAACGCCGTATGAGCGAGTGGTAGCGGAACTCCGGTGATCTCGTCAACCAACTCGACCACTCGGGTAACTCCGAGTTCTCGGAGCCGTTCAAGGATCCTTCCCCATGTCTCATCAGGGCTACGGGCACCGGTCAGGAACCCGTCAGTGATGATTCGCTCCTTGAGACCAGCAGGAATGGTGAGCGTGTACTGAGGATTAGCTTCTCGGAGGTTCGCCCTGACCTTCTCCATGAACCAGCCAACAACCACTAGGAGCTGAGCGCCAGCACCATAAGCGGTCAGTGCGTAGCCGAAGGAGTACTGCGAGGACAGTGCCTTGAGGCGGTTGTATACGAGGAGTTCAGCGGTCTTACTGTACGCCACTCGCATGACGTGCTCGAGGTTCGCTACGAGCTGTGGGTTACCAATGAGCTGCTGTGTAGTGAAGCTGGCACACGCTGCGACTGCGTACAGGGCGCTGGTGATCTCGGGCTCGCACTCCAACTCGAAACACGGCTTCCAAGTGCTGATGACCTCGGGGTCAACATTGTCCTGGTCTGCACAAGTCCACTCCGTAACACCGGTGAGTGCGTCAGCGAGGTCAATCTGGCGAACATACTTCACGTCTCCACTGGCGGTGAGTGTTGGGAGTGTGTCGGACAGTGGCCGGATTGTCTCGCCGCATTCCTTGATAGCGGTGATTGCGTCGTCTGGGCCGCAGAAACACCCAGCAGCGGTCTTATCCGAACCATCGAGACGGCTGAGGATCGCTGCTTGTATAGCGTCGTTGGCGTTCTGGCCCTCGCGTACGATGTGGTTGGTTTCGCGGCGCATCGTACTGAAGCTGTGGCGCTCTTCGCGGCTGACGTTACCGGTGATCATGTTCCTGACGAACTTCCGCATACTGCCACTGGCCTTGTCGGCCTCATCGCGAGTGACTCGTATGCTTGGCGCGCGGCCACCACCCATCGCCGCTGAAGCTACTGCGTCGTCGACAGCTGCATCAGCATCTCCGACCTCAGCCGTCTCGGCATCCTCACCATCTGCGTCAGAGTCCTCGGCTGCATCGTCGCCCTCGGCGGCTTCTGCTGCTTCGTCGCCTTCAGGCTGGGTGTCCTCGGCGGCTGCTTCCTCAGCTGCGAGTGCCGCTTCGATCGCGGCATTCAACCGGTCACGATCATTCAGAAGGGATTCCAGGGAAGCAACGCGAGCAGCGTCGTCCAAGTCTCCGGTCTTCACCGAGTCATACTCCAGGCGATTCGCGACTGCGAATCCCTTGAGCTGCTCGACACTGAATCCGGCAAGATCGTTCGGAACCATTGTGACCTCCCAGTCACCCACTCGTTGCTTCTACGCGAAGCATTACACACACTCCACGCTTGGCGCTAACTCTTCTTACTTCTACGCTTCTGAACAGCGTGCCCAAACGCGTACCCAACACCCGCAGTAGCGATAGCGAGGTATGGCTCTGGGTCTCCACCATTGACCTCTACGATGGCCGCAGCTATCACTGCAGCGACGATCACTACGCCCGCTTCTACCTTGTCAATCACGCTGGCCGGTTCTCACGCTCGCGCTGCCGAATCGCATTCAACCGCGCGTTGAGCTGTGTCGCTTCGAGGAGTTCCCGGATCTGCGTAGTGGCCTCGAGGAGCGCGTCGATCTTATCTCCGAGAGCTACGAGCTGATCGGTACTAGCGTCTGAAGCGTTTGCATCACCGGTGGGGGTCTCATCTGTGGTGGTCTGCCCTTCGGATGCTTCCGCGGCTCCCGCTGTTTCCTTACTCATCTGCTCTCCCCCACCACTATCCTCGTCGGTACTAGCACCGATTGTAACAGTAGCGTCGTGAATTGCCGGCATGGGAGTAAGCGTAGCGCCAGCAATAACGATCTTCGTCATAACCCAGAGTTCGTCCTGGTTCACGTACGAGTCTTCCGGGCCACCTATGCCATCAATACTTACGCCCTTCAGCTCACCGTTCGCGATAGCGTCCAGGACGCGTTGCCCGTATTCTGACGCGGCTTCTGGCCGGATGGTGCCCTTGTACTTGACGCGCTTCTCATCGTCGACGCTGCGATAGATCTCGTCGATGGTTCCTACGAGTTGAGCTTCGTTATGCCCATCCGTGTTCTCGAGCTTCGCATACAGGGGTAGTGGGGTTTCTCGCCACTTGGTAGCACCAGCTTCGATGAGGCGCCCGTCCTCAGTGGGCTGATCCTCTACCACTAGCGTCCCACTCACAGCGATACCGGTACCCGTGGTGTTTGTGTCGAGTTGGATTGTGCCACTGGCGGTTACTGACTGCATCTCATCACTCCAAGGCGGAACGATAGTGTCGTCATCGAAGGCTTCAGCGATCTTCTCGTAGTACTTGGCGACATTGGCCTTGATGGAGTCCAGGTCAGAGTCGGAGATTCCTTCTACGCCGCCCCTAGCGCCCTGCAATACTGCGGCTACTGCGAACACTCCTCGTGGTATCGCTCGGAGTTCCCCGTCGACCACGTCTGCGTATCCGAGTTTGTAGGAACCAAAATCTTCGGGCGAGTCACTATCGAACCAGAAGAACGCCTTCGCGTACTTCGCGTTTGGTTCCTCTGATGCTTCGGCCCACTCCCTAACCCGACTCTCTGCCGCGTCCCCATCCCACTCGTACTGTCGGTCATCAAGTACCGGTAAGTCCGCGTAAGCGGTAGTGCCGAGACGTATTCCGAGTGTGGATACTGCCATGACGTACTCTCCGATCCTTCGTACCAGTTCTTCTACGTTGATACCATCCAGCTGCACGATTGGCTCTCGGAGCATTGGCATCATCGTAATCACGCCACTAGCAGCCTTATCTGCCCGAGCGTACTTCAGGCCGGGTACGTTGACGAGGCAAGCTCCGACCAGTTCGTAGCCTGCTCTGCCACTATGAATATCACGCCAATCACCGATAGCCGCCCAATGCCCACTTCTAGCACTGGCACGGAGCTTCGCGATGTCGAGGTCAGTGACCGTGGGCCAACAGGCCCCAGCGAACCACACACCATTCTCATCCTCGCCATACGCGACCCTGGCGAGTTGCGTGCTGGTGTCCTCGTAGAACGATTGAAGATTCTCCAACCGGTCAGGGTCATCCATGTCGACGTTAGCGTGCCCAGCGTCCCCACCGAGATTCGCGGTTTTCACGGTAGAACCATCAGAGCACACCGTGTCGCCTGTATGAGCATACGCATACTTGGTTTTTGACCGTGGTGGCTTCCACTGATCAGACCTGCCGTTCATTAGGACGCTTCCCCAATGGCACAGGTACCCGTATATCCGCCCGTTTTGTTCAACGATGCAACCCGTGTCACTGGGCATATCGTGGGGTGGCGTGAACCACTCTCGTGGTGGTGCGAGGGGGATACTCGGATTCTGCATCGTGGTCATAAGCAGAGTGTAACGCTTACACGCTTCTACTCGCCCGCTTACACGTACAGAGCTTCCCACAACCAGTAGGCTCTCCTGAGCCGGGGTTGAGTCTCACCATCACAGATTCTGGAGTCTCACCAGAGTCCAGGAGCGCACCGACCCGCCTGAGGATAGTGTGCGTATCGTAGTGACCAATACGACTGGTAAGCGAGTCTAGTGTGATCGTTACGGTATTCCTGGGCATGACGCTACGCTACCGGCTTGGACCTGGCCAAGTGTAGGTGGTCCCCATGGTTCGGGAAGTACCCCTGGTATACGACGCCATTCTTGATATACCACGGGAAGGGTCCGAATACCTCCGCCCATTGTTCCTTGTGGCTTCGTGCGTGCTCCCCCGCTTTTACCAGGGTACTTCGTGTATTCGATGCGTCACCATAGTCGTATGCTTCGACACCACCCCAGGGCGCGGGGCGGTAGTGGTAACTATTCTTCGAGTGAACCCCAACCGCTTCATGATCGCCACTAGACCGGTTCAGACTGAACTTCTTCTCGATGATGTGGAAGGGGTTCTGATCGACCTGGCCCACGCGGATCCTGAACCCGCGCTTCCGAGCCCAATTCCTGGCATACGTCACTTGGTTGCTAGTGAGTCTTGATCTGAGGCCTGGCTGGTTCTTTTGGAGCGTGAATCCCTTGTTCTTCGTGATGTAGACGAGGTGCCACTTCTTCCCAAGCCGGGTTACTGTCACGACGTACTTACGAGTGGTACCAGCCATCTACTGCTTCTCCTGGGTTGCTTGGTCTAGTTCAACGAAATCGATCTCGTACTCGCAGAGGCACCCATCGTGGTCACCAGGAAAATACACGTTACCCTGGGGAAACGTGTCTCCCGAGTGGTCGAGTGCGTCGAATTCTTGCCACGAGAACCACGATCGGCCATGAAGTGCTTCGTGTGGTGGGTAGGGCCTAGCGGGCTCGTCGTGGATCCACGTGTACTGAGTAGCGAACGCGCCAACCTCGTCTCTGAGGGTACTTTGTAGCGCTGGGTCTGCAGCTGCGTGTGTTGGACGCTTCGTATTACCCGCCGCTCCGTTGCTCTCTGTGGATCCGCCGTTCGCGGTGCTGGTCATTGTTCGGATCGTGGCCTCGGTAACTCGAGCTGGCTTTCCTGATTTGTAGCTGGCGCGCTCAATCTTCAACGCGGCTTGCTCGGCTGTCTTAGCTACAGCCTGGGCCCTCGATGCGAACTCAACACTCCACAGGCTCCTCAGCGCCGGGTAGTCGATATTCGTCAGGGTAGCGATACGCCTCAGCATCGTGAAGAGTTGGTCAATCGTTCCTGCTTGCAGGATGTCACGATACTTAGCGAAGTACGATCCCGCGTCGTAACCCTCGAATACGACCGGGTCAGACGCGGCGGTCTTGTCAGCCTTATCACGCTTCCGCTTCGCAGCCGCACCAGCCTTAGCTGCGTCACCCGCGACCTTCCCAAGAACACTACGGTACAAAGCGTCCAGTTGGCGCTGCTGCTGATTCGCTATCTTCGACGCGCCCCGCAAGATAGTAGCCGGACGCCTCACCGGAGCTGACGCTGCCGCTGTTCGGTCAGGAGCACCAGCATTCTGACTCTTCGCCTGCTGATCAAACCACGCGAGCAGCGTCTCCTCAGCGTCAACCCTCATATCGCCAGCGTCGAATCCAGTAGCCTCAATCAACGCTTCGGGCTTCAACGCACCGGTCTTGTATACGTCGATCGCTGTACCAGACTGGTCTTGCTGCGCTACAGCCTTCGAAGGATTCGGTACAAGCCGGTACTCGTCGGGGTCGAGGCCGATATTCGCGATGATCCGCGCTACGAGCCCAGCGTACAGGGCGTCTGCTATACGCTGCGCTCGGGGTTCTAGGTGGTAAGCCCACGTGTTCTCGTCGACCTTCCAATCGGTCCAATGATTCGTATCGCCCAGTCCCAGGATGATCTGAGCGGGTAAGTCAATATCCCTGGCGTACCTCGTGATGTACGAGTCCATACGCTTCGTTGACTCTGTGGCGGATTCCCTTGTCAGGGTAACGTGCCGGATCTTCTCAATATGCTCCGCTGCCGCGAAGAGCGTTATTGGTACCACGCCGTCAGGGCTATGTGGGTCACTGATGGGAGCGGTCATGGCTTCTTCGAGTCGCCGCTCGAAGTGTGACCTAGAACCCGGAGCCTCAGACGCCTCCAAATCCTCAGACAATTCCGGTAGAATCTCCTCGGGAATCACGAACACGCCGTTACCAGCAAGCACGCTCGTAGCGTCGCGGTGATCGCTGAGAAGCTCCAGGGCCATGACCTCAAGGAGACCAGTCAGGGACTTGTGTGGCCCGCCAGCCAGGTGCCTATCAGCGGGGTCTGGGGTGTAGACCCTGATGATTGTGACGTCGTCTGGGATTACTTCCCACGCTTCTTTCGATCCGTCTATCAGGATGCGCTTCTCGTTGTGACGATTCTTGTATCGCAGCTCTGTCGCAGCGAGAGTCTCGAAACGAAGAGCGTGCGAAGTGGTACGGGTGACCAGTACGAACACTTCCTCAATGAGGTGCAGGAGTGCGGCTGCGCGTCCGGCCCTGAATCCGTGGTTGAACCGACGCTCGATACCTTGGATCTCCGGGGACTCGTCTGCTTTCCACTCGTTCGATGCACGGTCGAATCGTTCGATCTCGAAGGAAACGCGGTCGAGGACGTTATGCACGAAGGAGTATCCGGTCATGACTTCGGGGACTATACCGGCGTACGTCAGGATCTTTTCTTGCCACTGGTCTAGCTGGGTGTGCATGTGCCGAGCTTCGACGGGGTGTGTGTGGGCGTGTGTGACTTGGTGCGCGGCTATACGATCACTGAAACGATGCGCGGCTTTAGGGCGCCTGCGGAGGGGGTTGAGGCTTCTACGCTGCGTCATGAACTAAAACCTCGGTAGTTGGAACATCGACAGCGATTAGTGCAAGGATCTCACCAGCTTCGTTTCGTAGTTCTAGGTTGACCCTGACGTGAGATATACCTTCGATGACGACGAATCGAGTTTCGATGATCTCTGTGCTGATGCTTACTTCATGAGCCATATTGTCGCCTCGAGGCCGCGATGATGATTTCACTGAGTTGTGCTAACGCCGCTACCGTCAACACGACTATGGCTTGGGACTCGGCGAGTTGCAGGGCAGCATACGCTGCGATTGTGACCCATACTCCTACGCAGTGGTAGCACGCCAGTAAACTACCGATGAAGCCGGGATCGTGGTACACGAAGGGCTCCCCATACTCACTCTTGCCACGCACGGGGTACTCGTACTGGTAGAAGTGTCCCCGATTATCATCGTCGGGTGGGGGGCTCCACTTGAACACTCGATGCCGCAGGGGCTCGAGTAGGTCATCGAACACTAAGAGGCTGGTGATCCTCGCTACACCGAGCGCTGCGGTTACCAGAAGCAATGGGTCTAGTGTGGGCATAATCGTAGTCTAACGGTGGTGCTTACTGCGAGTGGTAGCCACGTGCCACTTGCCACACTCCTCGCAGTGATACGCGTGGGTGGGGTTCTTGCATATTACGGTTTGCCACTCCGCTACGAATTCTGCGGCTCTGGGTGTCGCCCATTGTTTCTTAGGGAGTCCGCTTCGACTGTTACATGCGCGGTTCTGCATGCCCTGGATTCTACGAGGGGGGGTGGATGTGGAGGAGCCCCAGCACGGGGGTGTGGGGCTCCTCGGGGCACTCCTGCCACCCTCCCCAGGGTTGGCAATGGTGCCGGGTGTGTGACTCTCGGATGATGAGTCCGAAGGATTTGCGGGCCACACTATGACGATTCTAGGACTGCTAGGTACCAGAATACGCACGAGGGATGCTACCTACGGCTTCGGATGCTTCGACTCACTAGTTTTCTTACGACGCATCCTGATCCTGACACTTTCGGGTAGGGGCTCAGGGACACGCTCATACGATACTGGTTCCCACCCCTTCTTCTTGTACCTGCCCAGTACCATCTCGCAGTCACCGACGCGTTCTAGTACGAGGATGGTTTTCTCCTCGTACTCCTTCTCCTTATCGGGTTTAGTCATGCGTGTTCCCTGACTCGGATCCCTCTAAAGAGAGGCTACCCGATGGACGGTATACGCCTGGTTGGCGCGCTTCCTAGTTTTCCTGCTGTGGTGTTCTTGATGAGAAGGAACCTTCCTAGCTGCGCCCAAGCATCGAGCCTGTTTGGGCTTCGCACCCCGGAGTCTGGTACCCACGTGGTGAGTTCCGCTTCGAGTTTTCCGTAGGTGCCGACCATTCGGTACCGGCCTTTCTGTGCGAGGGCCGCGACTGGTTCAGCTCTAGTCCACTTGCTTGAGCGGCTGACCACGGATTCGAGGCGGGGTATCTTGATGCCGCGACGCTTGAACGCTTCCGCGAGGGTTTCTTTCAGGAATTGTCCCACTAGGTTCGATTCCCACACGATCACGTCTATCTGGTGCTCTACGACCTTATCCACGACGCGGTCTCCCCATACTCCTGGTGTGCCGCGGGTACTGCAGTCATCGATGACTTCCCCTATAGCTTTGTTTCCGGTTCCGATTCGTTGCCCGATGATCATTCCTACTTCGTCCGCTGTGGGACTATTCGAGAATCCTGGGTCGATGCTCATAACTCGCATAGCTGGCGACACGCTTGGCTGGTCAACACGATACGCCTGGATATCAGCATGGGTGAGTAGGGCTCCTTCGACGTCTTCGACCATGATCCCGTCGAGTTCTTGCATACCGAGGTTCGTGCCCTCATACATACTGGTTAGTTCCTCGACGACGGCTGCGCTGAGGTTCGCGATGTTCTCCCGCATGGTGCCGTGTGTGAGGTGGTGAGTATCTGGGTGGTCTTGCGCTTGGGATAGGAGGTGCTGCATTAAGGGCACGCGCTTCGGTGTACCTGTAACGAAGATCTGTGGTGGTAAGCCGTTTGGGCGCTCTATACGTGTGGCGAGTTGCGCGTTCGTCCAGGCATCCATGCCGTACCGCATCTCTGCCGGCTCGTCAAT